>Ga0307378_10003073_pt1 | contig 24730 bp, 40 predicted proteins | sample UN1MG_FD_202238 | JGI IMG/M metagenome (GOLD analysis project Ga0307378, IMG submission 202238) | Soil microbial communities from Risofladan, Vaasa, Finland - UN-1 | ecosystem: Environmental > Terrestrial > Soil > Coastal area > Acid sulfate soil | place: Finland: Risofladan, Vaasa | collected...
CGTGACATCTATCTCGCCAGCGACGCCCTTGATCTCCCTGTGCAGCTGCTCGGGGATGCCGCGGTAGGTGTGGATCTCGGTCTGGTGTGCCTCGTCCCAGTTGCGCCCGCGCTTGGGCTGGGGTGTGGACAGCAGGTCGATCGTGTCCTTGGGAACCTCGTACTGCTTCCTAGCCATTGACCATCCTCACCAGCCGCGCATACTCGACCGCGGCCCTCTCCCTTGGCCCATACTCCCATATGGTCTGCGCTACAGCGATACACTCCTTGAGCTTGGTGGCCACGTGGATCGGCGACAGCACCAGGCCGGGAAAGGTGCGCTCGAACTGGTCCAGCATGACCTTGCTCTCGTTGGTGCGCTCGTCGTAGAAGGTGGGCAGGACCCCGAGCACACAGCCTGTCCATCCCTGCTCGCGCAGGCGGGCCAGCATCGTGAGCGTGGCCACAGTAGAGTGCAGCGATGCTGCATCCAGCCCGGCCGGGACGATCACCTCGTCCGATGCCAGCAGCGCCGCCTCCTGCAGGCCCCCAAGCGATGGTTGGATGTCCATCACCACGTACTCAGCACGGTCGCCAAGGTGGGGGAGTGCCCTGCGCAGCACGTGCAGCATGTGCCCCTCCGAGGCCAGGAGCAGCTGTGCGCCGGCCGTACGCTGGCTGCCTGGGATCAGCTCTAGGTTGGTGCGACCGGTGGTCCGGATCACCGCTGCCGGCGGCGCGCGATTCACCAGCCAGTCGAACACACAGTCTTCTGGCTCCAGTCCCAGGCCCAAGGAGAGGTGCCCTTGCGGGTCGAGGTCGATGAGTAGGGTGGGATGTCCCGCAAGGGCTAGCCCGTGGGCCAGGGTGAGGGCGGTCGTGGTCTTGGCCACTCCGCCTTTCTGATTGCTGATCGTTATGATCCTCACGTGTAGGCAGCTAGGAACTTTGCGTAGGCCTCGTGTACCGCGCTGGCCTCCAGCGGCCTGATCCAAGGCCACGATTCTGGACAGCTCATGTCGCGGGCCATCTCTACCAGTACTATGGCCCAGGTCGCTGCCTCGTCATCACTCAACCGTTGTGGAATTGGACCGGGGCCCTCAATCCACAGAATGGTGATCACTGGTGGGCAGTCGATGACGGGGTACACTCTCCAACGCAGTTTGTGCAGCTGGTCGTCGCGCAGCATCGGCCCTCCATCAGTCGCAGTGTGACTCCATCTCATAGACCACGAGGGCGACTACCTCGTGCACATTCAGTGGGTCGTTCCAGCCGTAGTCGAGTACCTGTACCTGCCGTACACTCTCGTAGGAGAGATATCTTCCCTCGTAGTTCCCTATCTTGCCGTCAATCTGCTCAGCCAGATTGGAGAGCGCTTCAAACAAGAAGGGACCCCTGGCCTGAAAGGCCACCGTTCGGGTGATGGTTTCCATTCTCGTGCCTCCGTAAACGTCAACGTGTACACGACGTATACATTGTAGCCGGAAAAGGTCGACGTGTCAACTGTTCGTGGACAGGATCCCCATATGGGGAAGGCTAGACACAACCTCTCAACTGACCCGCTTATGTTACAGGCTTGCAGTAAGTCAGGCGGGCTCGTACGCTGAGCGCCCAATACCAAATTCTGCGCTTCAACCCAAACCATGTAGACTTGGCCCACCAGTTCCAGAGGATGAACCAGGCCAGCTGACGTGCCTCTGCTGCTCGATAGTGCACCATCCACTTCCAGCCAGTGTATCCTAGCCACAGTTCAAAGCCATCGTTGTTATACGTGGTAGCCATGTACATACCATCCTCACCGAACACCAGCTTTGGCTCTGCCCCAGGTGGTACACAATGCTGTTCCTTGTTACCACTCAACTGGACAAACACCCAATCCGCAACGATCTTGATCATGTTATACCCCCTTGTCAGGCCTCGTTCTGGATCCGGTGTGCGTTGCAGATGCAAATGGTTGTATGTGCCTCTAGTGTTTGCGGACAGCACTTGACGCCAACCCACAGTTCAACGCGCAGATCCATCCAGTCATCCTCATGCTTGTGCCGGATATAGGACTCTGTCTCCCATTGATTGTGGTTGACGTAGATGAGTGCCTCGCCGGCAAACACCAAGTAGGCGCCATAACGCTTCTTGCTGTCTTCGCATGCGTGTTCCTGTGCATAGTTTACACCTTTTGCCATAGCTGCTTCTCCAGTGCGATGCCACTCAAGTGGCAGGTGTTGTTCCAAGAGCGCGGCGCTTCGTCCGATGACCCCTGAACGCCGGGTGTTTGGTTATCCCTTGCGGGTTGGTGGCAGTTCCACCTCTGCCGTTGGGGGGTTTTTGCTGCTAGGCAGCGCGCCGCGCTCTGGTTATCACTCGGCCTTGCCTGCGTACCGGTCACGCATCTTGCTTACCTCGGTAGCGATCACTGCTACCGTGTCTTCGGCTGTCTCCAGCGGGTCCTCGTGCAGGTCACACAGAAACGTCAGGACCTCATCGAGAACAGCAACCTTTTCTTCCGAACTCATCATCGTCCTCGCTTTCTATGAACTTGTTGATATCCCCATCTGGGGCTGGCCACGTTATTCTCCAAGCCTTCTTTCCAGTGTATCAATGTCCTCGTCGATCGTGGCTACCCTTCGCCGCAGCTCGCGGGCCTCCCCATTGTTCTTATCCATCGCCTGGCGCCATCGTGCATCCAGGTGGGCTCGCCGCTTGTGCATCTGCTGCAGCCGCAGCCAGGTGATCCGCTTGTTGCTCATAGCACCACCGCCTTGTGGGTACTGCCCTGGATATGTCTCCAGACTCTGCAGTGTACAATCTCACTTACATGGGCCTGACTGACGCCAAACATAGTCGCTATCTTGGCTTGTGTCTTTTTACCCTGTGCGTAAGTGTGTCTAATGACTTGTACCTGCTTAACCGTTAGCTTGGAATTGCCATTCTTTGCACCACAAGCACGATTCATCAGGCCCAGACGTTCAGCATGTGCAAGATTCTCCGTGTGCGTAACCCACTCTAGGTTCTCGACAGCATTGTTTAGCTTGTTGCCATCAAGATGGTTGGTCTCGTAATTGTCTGGTGCTGGGCCAATAAAGGCTTCTGCTACAAGCCGATGGACACAGTATGTCTTACGCCCTCCATCTAGACGCAAAGAGACTCGTAAATAGCCATCGCGGGTAAGCGTGAAACACATTCTCTTCCACCGACCCTGGCGACATGATTCAATGTGGCCATCGTTGCTTATCTGGTACAGCCCTCTGTAGCCAGCTATGTCTACCCACTGTTCCTTACTCAAGCCTCACCTCCTGTGCTACGGGCTCGATGAGCTCACGTGCTGCCGTGGCCAGGGTATCAGCACGCATGGTCTCGAAGCGATTGGCCTTGATGACCTTGACCTTGTGCCCACCGGCGACGATGATCTCCTTGATCAGGTCGCGGATTGCCATCAGCTGAGGCTCCTTGCCGCTCTTGGGGCGGGTCAGGTAGATGATCACCAGCTGGCTATCCGTCCGGACTAGGACCTCGTGTGGCTCCTGCAGGTGGGCCAGTGCCTGTAGCACTGCGGTCAGCTCCATCTGGTTATTGGTACTTTCCTCTTGGTTGCCAGATACCTCCTCGATGCGGCCCTCCTCGTAGCGGAGCACAGCGCCCCAGCCACCCGGGCCCGGGTTGGGAGAGCAACCTCCATCTGTCACGATCGTGACTTTCTTCACTCAACCTCCGTGATGATGCTCTTGGGCGGTGCCTTGGGTGGAGTGGAGGGCTTCCAGCTCTCGACCGCTGCCAAGCACTCGTCCTTCTTCTCCAACGCGTCGTCTGACGTCAGGCCGCGGGCCCGCAGCACCGCCTTGAGCGCCACGATGCCCGCCTCGTCAGAGGAGCCCTTGGCGATGCCCTGACGAACGGCCGCGAGGATGAGCTCCTCCTTGGCCTGCTTCAGGTCCTGCACCGGGTCGCCATCCAGCTCGGGAGACTCAGCCTTCTCGACCTCGATCTCCTTCCATTGCTCGTCTGTGGTCACCTTGCGGGCCAAGACGTGCTCCCAGAAGGAGGGCCACTTCATCTCGAATAGGGGGGGAAGCCCGGGCAGGCTATTCTTGGGATTGAAGGTGTCAGTGCGCGCCCAGGGAATGGCGATCAGCTCGGCTGTCCCTTGCTCGCGGCTGCCCTTGGTGCGGGAGAGCTCGTAGGCAAAGTCCGCGTACTTCATCCACGGCTCGAGGACCTTGGCCGTCTGCCCCAGGATCTTCATATTGGAGCTGCCGTAGTTCTGCCACACGTTCTTGGCCTCGGTAGCCACCAGGACATCCACGCCCCGACGCTGGCAGATGCGCAGCAGCTCCTCGATGACCGCCTTGACCAGGCCATAGATGCCTACGTTGTCGGTCAGCTTGAACCGAAAGTCGAGGAAGCCCTGGTACTTGGCATGAACGCCACGGAAGGCCTTGGCCAGCTGTTGTGCGGCTGCCTTGCCACCTTCGAGGATCAGCAGGCGAATGTCATCCTGGAACATCGCCGCATTGTCCACGAGCAGGCAGTCGTAGGGGAAGTTGCCATCGCGGATGTCCTCGTAGAGCTGGATGAGCGCCTTGGTGGTTAGCTCCCCATCAGCCAGCGCGAGAGCATAGACCTCGTGAAAGTAGTCGAACGAGAACAGCAGCTGCTCTGGGTCGTCCTTGCCGTTAGGCGCCCGGTACTGGCGGGAGCGGCCTTCCTCGTCGATGATCAGCCGGCGCGTCTTGCCCTGGTTGTCTGGATGGTAGTAGCTGACCAGGGCGACGGTCTTTCCCTGGCCACGGTTGATGCTGTAGAAAATGCCCTGCACGGATCCGATCTGTACGGCTTGCGTTTTCTTGGCCATGTGGCTCCTTCCTGAGCATAAGATAAGCGTGATTAGCCTAGTCCAGCTTACCCTATTATAGCGGCAATTTTGGGTAGGGTCAAATGGGGCAATCCCCATGTGGGGACTGTGGACGTGTATCCTACCGATGGTTGGTACGGTATGCTTCCAGGTCGTCTGCGCGTACGCAGCGCAGTGGGTACTGCCAGTCGCGGGTCATCAGCACGTGGTAGTAGATGATCGAGGGTAGTTCCTGGGAGACGTAGACGAGGTGGTACGCTTCCTTGCGTGTAATGTGCAGATGATCCGCGGCCTCTGCCGCAGTGAGGCAGGCACCCGGCAACTTGGGTGTCTCCTTTGCCGACCGTGATGGGCGCGGCTCGTACTGCTCCACCCAGGCATCCATAGATGCTGGCGTGATCCCAACGAGCAGATGCGGCTTGAAGTCCTCCACGACGAACGCCGTCAGTGGTGGCTTCTCCCCGAAGCGGCTGCGCCACGAATTGTTGACGACGCTCTGATCTCTCTCCAACCCCATGACCTGGCTCAAGTAGAGTGCGCCCTCTGGCGCTGTCCAATACCCGCGCTTCTCGCAGCGGGCAACTAGGTCGGTAGACATGTGAGCTTCCTCTCCAAAAGGTGAATACGATGCCGGCATTCTCATGATACCACCTATTGTAGGGAACCACAATGGAACAGATGTTCTGTTTACCTTAGTATTTGGTAACTGGTAGGGGGATGTGTATCTTGAGGCCCTCAAGCTGGATCTGCTCTAGGATCCATGCAAGCCCGAACTGGGCAGCCATATCGTTTTCTTCGTGTAGTACGTGACGCCCGATGAGCTCTGCCTGCTTGAGGATAAGGGGCTCTCGGAACTCCTTGCTATGGGCCTTTTTGTGACAGGTGCCCTGCACTGGAATCAGGTTCCAGAACCAGTTCACGTTTCGTTCTACGTTGCGGATGTAGCCATCAGGGATGATCAGATGGTGTGCATGTGGTTCATCTCCTCGGTAGCAGAAGCCGCCATAGCCCCTAACCACACAAAGAGCACACGGCGCTACTACATCCTGGGGTAGGGGAGCATAGCCCAGCCGCCACAGCTGGATAGACAGGTCCTTCTGGACCTCGTACAGTGGCAGCTCGCGGTACTGGGTGAAGCAGATGCGGTAGCCCAAGGGTAGAGTCATCTCCCTGTAGATCCTAGCCCCCCGATCCGCTCACGGCCCTGGATAGGGGCCAGTACGGGGTAGGGGGTTCCATGAAAGACCAATAGGACATCATCCGGCAGCACGACCTGCACCAGGCGATCGCCAGGCCGGACCTTGATGGGCCACGGCCGGATACAGCGACATAGGACCTTGACCGTCTCTCTGAAGTCAGGGTCGATCAGGCCCGGGTTGACGACCAGGCCCTTGCGGAACCAGCCCGAGCGCTGCCGCAGGTCGACGTGTTGGTCCGGCGCCATGTAGAGCCGGATCCCTGTGTCGAAGACACGCGCGAACCCGGGCCATACCAGGCCGCCCTCGGCCACGGCCAGGTCATAGCCAGTACTACGCTGAGTCGCACGAATAGGGGGCTGTGCACAGAAGTGGACCAGCTCGAAGCCGATGTAGCGCGGTATGAGCGGGTTGTGCAGGGCCAGGACGGTGCACTTGTCACCCTCGCGCTCGACGTGGAACTGCTTCTGGCACATCGGGCAGCGCGTCTTGCCGGTGTAGTACACAGCCTGGTCCTGGGCGCAGAACGGGCAGGTGATGATCATGCCAGCACCTCCTTCAACTGTGCACTGATCTTCTGGTACATCAGCGGTGGCGCGGCATTGCCGATCACGTAGCAGGCCAGCCGCCGCGACCTGGGCAGCTCATAGCTGTCTGGGAACGTCTGCAGGCGAGCAAGGGCGCGGGGTGTCATCTGGACCACGCGACCTGCAGACAGCCAGGCTCTCGGTGGTGTTCCTCCACCCGCGAGCGTTGGCACGGTGGTAGCAGGCTCCTCTGCATAGCGAGCCCCCTTTCCCGCCTTGCTGGTTGATAGGCCCGTGTTGCCATAGCCGGGCATGAGGAAGGCCCTCTTGTCACCCTTGTCGCTAGCGGTAATGGTGAAACAGGGTTCATCATCCATGCGCGTCTGCACTCGCCGATCGGCGACATCGTTGGGTTGCGCATAGTGCGATCCCACGAGGAACGCACGTGGATAAGCCTTCGCCCCGTCCACGACCGTGAATATGGGCTCGTCTTGGTCCCTGACCGTTATGGTTCCACGGTCGCGTGCGTTCTGACCATCCACGACAAATGCACGCGGCATGTTGTTGCCGGCCCCGATCGTGAACATCGGTTCGTCGGCCTCACGTGCCACGAACCGGTCGTTGTCTGCAGTTGGGTGCAGCAGAAACGCACGTGCATTCACGAGGACCTTGCGTATGGTCATCGCCGGCTCTTGCGATTCGCGATAGACGGTGCCGTAGCAGTTGCCCTCGCCATCGTAGCTGTTCTGATTGCTGAACAGCGCGCTCTGCGACAGATGCTCGGGCAATCGCTTAAGCTGCCAGGGAGCAAACTTGCTTTCGGGTAAGGTAGGGATCAGGTCCTCAATGGCCTCGTACCAGCCGATCCACGGCTCTGCAGGCGGCAGGGGTGGCAGGAGCGACCCACGAACGGCACGCAGGATCAACCGCTGCCGGGTCTGTGGCACACCGAAATCGGCAGCGTTCAGGTGCTCCCAGTCGACCATGTAGCCCTCGGCAAAAAGTGCATCGACGATCGTCTGGAAGCTCTCGAAGGTCCGATAGAACCAGATGTTCTCCAGCGTGAACACGCGCGGGCGCAACGCGTGGATGTAGCGGGCGATCGCCCGACCCAGCGCCTTGCCTTCCTCTGACTCGATGCGGCTGCCATTCGCACCGCTGGCATCCAGGCAGGGTGGGGAGGCATGCAGCACATCAGGCCGGGCCAGCGTCTCGGGGTCCACATCTTGGACATCAGCGACGATCGCGCTGAAGCCATTGAGCTCAGCGACCTGGGCCACGTCAGCATTCCTCTCTATACCCCAGAGGTGCCGGTAGCCCGCGGCCCGAGCGCCAACTCCAACGCCCTCGCCGCCACTGAATAAGGTGGCCACAGTCGGCTGGCTGCTATGCATACCACTCCTCACGCTCTACGGTTGGTTCTATAAGCTCTGCTATCTGCTCATCGATCACGTAGTGGGCCTCCTCGAATGCGTCCTGGTAGATGGTGTATTCGCCATCATCCCAGATGGCCTCGCCCTTCGGGTCAGACACGGTTACATCCCAGGTGTCACCGCTGCGCTCGACCACGATCTTGTACCCTCGATACCGTCGCGTTGCCATTGCTCCTCCGCTTGAGGGATAGTCTCCCTGCAGGATTTTGAGGCCCTGCAGGGAGACCCTTGCCACGCCACGCCGTGCCCGGCCTCGCCCTGCCAAGCCTTGTGTGCTTTGTGGTACAGTTCCCCACATGGGGTTGAAGCCACGTGGGGAGATTCCCTGCCACGCCCCGCCAAGCCACGCCACGCCCTGCCACGCCTTGTGTACTAAACAGCCTTAACTGAACAGGCTGTCCCATTCACGCTGATCATCTCGACAGGTTTGCCGATCCGTTCTACTTCATACTGGCCATACCGAGGACGCCAGTCACCGAGCCCGCACTGCATACCAGCGATGATCAGCCAGTAGTAGATCTTGGATTCATCGATCAACCGAGGTCGGTACTGCAACTCAAAATCCACAGCCCACTCAGGAAACATCGGTCGTGTGCGCAGTATACGGTCTCTCTTGATTTTGGCCATGACCTGTAACCAGTATTCGTCACGTACGGGATCCAGTTCTTCAAGCGTGACACCAGTCCGCCTCTCAATCTCCAAGAAGGGTGCCGGCAGGCTGGGAACATACAGTGAGGGTGAGACGATCTTGCCCTTGCTCTCCCACCTAGCAGCATCTCTGATGGAGGCCTCGATGTTGTGGCCGGGCATGGTAAGCTGCCTGTGCTTGTTCAAATACAGCCTGCCCTCCCACTCAATCTTGGCGATCTCCTCGTGGACTGCTTCAGTCTTGCCTTTGATGCTGGTCTGCGCTTTGAGCTTCGCCACCATCGGATCGGTCGGATTTGCCATTCGACCATTGGAAAGGAGCAGGGGGGTAGTGCCTGTGATCCGATATTTCTGCAAGATCACGCGCCGATCGATGTCCATGTCCTCCTGGACCAGTCTCTTGTATGTCATCTGTTCTCCTCTCGGCCAAACCCGGGTGCTCTACTACCGGTTGTAGCAAAGCATCCCAATCAATCTCTCTGTCGGGCTCTTCTTCCGCAAAGAGCTCAGCCCAGTCTACGTTGACTCTGGTACTTCGTACTCTGGAAACAACGACCGAAGTTGGTATCTCATCCACTGCTCACTCCATGTCTCCCCATCTGTGACTTGAAAGGCGTACATCCCCACCGAGATTGGGCCGCTCTTCAGGGTCCGGCCAAACTTGGAGGAGAGTTGTAGGCAGGGTGTGGACATCTGCACGCCCAGTTCGTTGCGGTTGTATTGGTGCCAGTGGGTGTGGCTGCGCATGACGACGCCCACGTCGCGCGGATACTGTCCTACGGATGCAGATACGATGCCCTGCACGCGCTCCTTGTCCACTGGGGTGCCCCTGCCGTAGGGCACACTTGAGACGCCAACAAAGTGCCGACAATCGAACTTCAGGCCATTGACGGTCACGAATAGATGCTCGGCGATACCTTCACAGTGCTTGATCTTTCGAGCAACTTCGCGCTCCCAGTCCTCGTCTGCTCCCACATGATAGGGCGTCCCGAACGTGATAAAGTTGGCATCGGCATTGATGCGATCAATGGTGGCCGCTGCCTCGTCGGTCTGCTCTGTCCGATCTGCTGTGAGCAGCTCCGTGCCACCGCTTCGTGTGCCTTTGCCGTCGATCAGGTCTCCGTTGGCGATCAGTATGTCAATGTGTCCGAGCCTCTCAATCTCGGCATCGAACCACTTCCAGAACCTACGACGGAGTTGGTACAGCTTGTAGCTTGGCTGGCCTGAGTCGCAATCCGGCCGGGCGTCAAAGTCCGGGTGGGTCAGACCGAATGCGCTCCCAGCGTGGGTATCGGCAATCTCCAGTATCAGTTTCTCAGCAGGCATCTTTCCTCCAGTTTCCCCATATGGGGATCTAGGCATTGAGCCGGGGGACAAAGAACCCTACCAGCTGTCCATCAACGAACAGGATCTCCTTGCCCGCGATGGCCTGGTCGAGGTGGTGTGCGTTCTCGCGCGTCTCCCGTGCCCAGTGCAGCACAGTCTGTACGTTCGCCTCGGTGAGGTACGTCATGCCCAGCCGTATGGCCATCCTCAGGGCCTTCTCTTCCTCGTCGGTTATCCACGGCTCTTCTTCTCCAACCTCGTTCCACTCTTCCATTAACGTCCTCGTTGTCCTTCCAGTTCCTCTAGGCTATGCACGATCGGGATGCCGCGCATGCTGGCCACGAACACTTCCAGGTCTGCACCGTCGCTCTCCCCATCCAGGCGCAGCACATAGTCCGCGGCCTTCACGATCAGCACCAGGTCAATGAGCATCCATACCAGGTAGTGCTGCTGTGTCTGCATATGCCAGTAGTGAGAGAGCAGGGGGACGATGGGGATGTAGCCGCGGTCGAGCAGCTCGTTGGCCACGTCGATCTGCCGCCGGACGTTGGCCTCCTTGTCTCCATTGGAGTAGGGGGAGGCGATGTACACGACCTGCCAGCTGGAGCTACCCTGGATGATAGAGAGTAGAGCCAGCAGTAGCCGGCAGATCTGGTCGTCGCCTTCGGCCAGGACATCCTTGGTAAGCAGCCGGCGGTACTGTTCCTTGATGCGGTGGTACAGAATGGGCGCTTCCACTAGAACTCCTGTTCGATTCGTGTAGCAAGGATGGGCACCATTTACCCTCCAGACACCTTGATAAGGACAGCCTCAGCCTGGGGGACAGGGCACCAGTCGCTATGGATGATGTCCTCCTTACGCCAGTGCCAGTGATGACAAACATGACAGGCCCACTGGTCTGGGTGCACGGGCTGGAAATAGGCACACTCCACCAACTTTCTGCATACCGCCAGCAGGTCGAGTGCGACAGCGATGAGGTGGGCATTGGCCTTCCATTCCTCTACAGTCTCTGGTGTCCATTCCCCGCTGTCATAGTTGTAGTCACCCATCAAGGCAACACAGCATACGCACTTGCCATCTATGACACGACAAACGCGCACGTCTATGTCGTCTTCCGTCACCGCTTCCCACGGTCCTGGTGTATGTGCCATTGTTCCTTTTCCTCTCTATGCCGGGGGAGTGCTCCCCCTATCTCCTACTACACGAAGTTTCGCCCAAGACCGACAAAACTTCTTGTCAGACATAGACATCTGTCCAGCTATGGCCCAGGCCCCTCTGCCCCCTCACCCTCGTCAGGTGTAGCGATGAGCACGTGCAGCCAGAACTGCATCTTGTTCACGATGTCGATGTAGTCCTGGGCAGTTGTCCCATCGGGCACGACATCGGCCAGGCTCAGCAATGTTGCTGCCGCAATCCCGTCCTTGTGGTCCACCGCGATCGCGGGTGCTATCTCGCGCACGACCCCAGGCGCATCGATCTCAGCAATGATCCCCATAACCTCATAAGGTGTTGCCATCAGGTTCCTTTCACCAGTTCCTTCTCAAACGTGAGGCCCGCTATCTGCTGCAGCTCGAACACGATCTCCAGGAACCCCCACAGACCGAGCCCTACGGGTTGCTCTCTCTTGCCCACCAGCGATGCACGAAAGTCCTTGTGCATCCCGCGCAGGACACTCTGCTGCGGCGCAGGCAATCGCTGGAAGGCTGCCTTCATGGCGTCCAGGCGGATTGCGTGCCGCTCTGTAGTATTCAGTTGTTCCATCTAGCTCTCCTCCTTCCCCATGTGGGGAAACTCACGTACCATGAGGTCCTCGGGCGTCTCTTGCCCAGGGGCGGCTCTTTTCCAGAAGAAGGGTGTGCTTGCTTCCTCACACTCGTCACGCAGGGAACGTGCCCAAGCGAAGTCGCCGGGTCTTGCCTTGGGACCAGTCTCAAAGCCACACGCAACCCAGTCCAGTCCCTCTTGCAGCAAGATAGGCTGATCGCCAGCTTCGGGAAATGCCGCCTGGTAAAAGGCGTACATGGGGCGATAATCATACTTGGGCAGATAGTCCCAAACGTACAGTCGTTCCAGCATCGGCTCCACGCTCACCCCGCGCAAAACAAACGGGCAGCCCAGCAGCAGTCCTATTCGCTCGTCAGCACAGTGCTGGTTCTCTGCCGTGACCATCCCAATGACGTTGGGAAGCGGCAGCTCGAATGTCTTGCCCAGCTGCATAGCCCACAGGCTGCCCTCCATCGGCCAGCGCCGCCGACGCACCGCGGGATGGATGAACCAGTCGAACATCTCCCTAGCCCGCTTGGTTAGAGTGACAAACGTGTGTTGCTGGCAGAACGCCATCACCGAGAAGATATCGTGGCGAATCTCGTCGGGCACCTGCTCGTGCCACAGATCGCCCATGAACTGCACACCGATGACCGAGGGCTTCCTCCGACGCATTGGTTCCTCCAGCCGCTTCTCTATCAGCACTGGCGGCCCCTCGCCCGCATAGGCTGCCCGCACGTCATCAGGGAACGCCGGGTTTGCTGCCATCCGGTCGGCCATGCGCAGGTGCCAGCAGTTGAGGCAGCCCTCTGACACAGGCGTACACCGCATGGCAATGGGCGACCATGTATGTGTTAGATATTCTATGTTGGTGCGTTGCATTTGCGGTTTCCTCTCTTTTGTGGTATATTGAGTACCTAGGAGATACCTATATGAATACTATGCTGGGCGTTCTCAAGGTCGCCGCAAAACGAATTGGTATTCCATTTGCTGAATACATGGCAAAGCGTGAATCGGGCCTCAAGTGGTGCACGCTCGGTAAACATTGGCAACCTCTGTCTGTATTCTACCGCAACCCCGCTCGTTCTGATGGCCTGGCTACTTCTTGCCGCCGATGTATGAGCTCTGTAGATAAGGGAACACCACTTCTCTCTGAGAAACAGGAAAGACTTGCGCAAGGTCTAAAATGGTGTAGTGGTTGTCGCGAATGGTTGCCATCAGAACAGGTCCCCCAGAGCCGTTGCCGTAGTTGTCTCAACCAATACGCGCGGGAGCGGTATGCCACAAACAAGCGGTTCCGACAAGAACGTAGGCAACATACACATTCTCGCAAGCGCAATACAGAGCCGATCCCGCCAGAAGTGCAAGACGCCGCTCTTGCGACCACAAACGGTCGCTGTAAGTACTGCGGCATGCCAGCTAGTGGTTTTGACCACATCATTCCTGTTTCCAAAGGGGGCGATGCTGGCCCTGACAACATTGTGCCAGCCTGTACGTCCTGCAACAGCTCAAAGAAGGATCGCAACCTGGACGAATGGCTTGCATCCAAGAACTAGCGCATCCCATATACTCAATGGCCGTCTCATTCATCTCGTCTCTCTCTTCTGCTCTCATCCTTGCTGGCAGGAATTACGAATAGCAGGATCCCAGCAGCGACATTCACAAGCACGCGCACGATCTCTCTTGGCAACATGTTCTCATACCCACCTCTGGCCGCGAGAGTCAGGATACATAGTACCAAGAGCGATAGCCCTGCTCGTTGTCTGGTGTTCATCGTGGGTCACGCTACCGATCTAGCTACACGAAACGTCTTGGCCAGGGTAGTGATGACTCCCTCGTGCACTGCCAACCAGCCCACCACCTCGACGATGCGCTTCCCCTGCCAGTCACGCTGGTCACCATCCCCATTGACGCTTGGGCTCGGGTGGTAGCCATTCAGCCACCTCAGGGCCCGCTGTGCTTCCCCCTGCGTCAGCTCCTTCGAGCTGCCCAGGGTACGCCCTACCACGTGGCTGAAGAACAGCAGCCGAGCAGCACGATCCACATACTTGCCATAGCCGCGCTGCACCTGGAACCTGGCCTTATAGGCTGCCTGGTATGGCCCCCAGCTGATGTTCAGGCTCTGGACGATCTCTGCAGACGCAGGCCCCCCATTCCCGCGGTCGACCTCGCGCTGCAGCAGCTCGATCTCACTCATCGCTTGCCTCCCTTTCATCCTTCAGCCGCTGCCATTCCTGCCGCCAGTAGGCACACTCTCGCCGCAGACGAGCGCACTCCTTTAACGCCAGCCTAAAGTCGTCCTGGCGCGATTCCAAGTCAGCCTTGGTAGCCGTCAAGTCTGCCGTTGTGTCTTTCAGCGCTGCATGTACCCCGCGCAGCTGTGCCATCAGGCCCTTGCGGTTACTCAGCCTCATCCAGCCCTCCCCGTCAAGCGGTTTCTGTTTCCACAGGTCCCCCTCCCGCGCCCGCCCTCGACAATGCAGGCCATTCCCCCATAGCTGGAACTCCAAGAGGCAGATAGGACACTGTGTCTTCTCCCCATGCCCTAGCGATACACAGAGAGCCCCACAGCGCGGACAGCGAAACCCCAGGCTGACAGGACGGCACTCGTCCAGTCCCAGCCTCGATGGCTGTTCCTCACGTACCTCATGAGAGGCGTAATTGACAACCTCTTCTACCCATTCACACGCTGATACCATCAAAACACGACCTCCTTCTCATCGCCCTTGGCTACCGCGACAAGGCACAGCTTGTCCCCAAGGAACTGCTCCACCAACCGGTACTCCGACCAACACAATTCTCGGTAAGGGCAGTATGCCGCTGGCCACCATGGCAGCTTGGACTCGCCGGTCGGGATGTCATAGCCGTAGACCCGCCCGTTCTTGTCCTGCTTCGGGATAGCATTGGCCGGCGGGGGATCCCCAGCAGCCTTCTTGCTCTTGTAGATGACCACGTCCTCCGGAGCACACGCCCTGTCGAACGCGAACGGGTCGTCCTTGCTGTACACATCCTTGAACAGCCAGTACAGCTCCTCACATCGCTTCCGGTCCAGGTCAACCACAGCCTCCATCAGCTCCTGGTTGTCCTTGTTCTCCAGGAGGACAATGCAGGTCCAGCAGTCGCTGCCCTTCATCTCGAGCTGGGCCTGGTCGTAGTACCCAGGTTTCTCAGCCTGCAGGCCGTGACTCTGCACCCTGTAGAAGCCCTTGCTGGCAATGCTCTTGAGCTCGATTGCTACTCGAGCTCCTGACGCCCACCCATAGATGTCGAAGAAGGCGGCCCGCTCGTCATCATTCAACTCCAAGATGCCATCCGGCTGTACGTGGACCTGGTGCCCATCCGGCGTGACCCACTTTGGAAGCGGGAAGGACACAGCAGTGTCCAGCTTGAAGCCAGCGTGGATCATCAGCGCCTTGAGCTTGACCTCTGCTGCATAGCCGGTCAGGAACACGTTCTGTGCTCGCCAGTCAGGCCGGTTCGTCTGGGTGTACCCCCCTGCCTGGAATGCAACCTCTCGCGTACAGCTGAAGGCGCTGCAGAACGACGTCGCATGCGCCTTGCTATAGTACCCAGTCAGCTCAGCCTGACGCAGGCGGCCGCTCAGCAGGGCTGCTTCCTCAGCGATCGTGCCCCACAGTTGCGCCCTCTCGATGCCATCCTCCCCTACCCCAACCTGCAGGTACTCCTGTAGTCTAGGAACGAGGAACCCTTGCCGATCAGTCACTGCTTATCTCCTTTGCTGCCACGAAGGCAAGACAAATAGCTTCGGCGGCAGCATCGGCAATACGACCATCGTCCAGGTCGTCATCGAACAGTGCATACCAGGTACCATCCATTGCGCGGTCCAAGTAAAACCCCACATCAAGAGCACCCACCAACTCCCAGGCCGCCGCAATGTTGGTGCTGTAGTGTGGGGGCCATTCACGGATGTGTGTTGCGCGCTGCCAGCTTCCGTCTTCATACCGTAATTGTTCCTCGCCATACCAAGTCCCGCCCCCATCTTCGGACAGTTCCCAGGACGTGGCCTCGTCCTCTGGCGGTGTTTTTTGCCCCAGCGCTGCTGCTACCCGTAGATCCAGCTCTCTGCTCATCCTGCATCCTTCTTTACTGGCCAAGAGCCTCCTGGCAAACTCGCCCACTGCTGGCAGTCACAAGACTCTACCCAGGGTGACCACACCTTGTGGCAACGCGGGCAGATCCAGCCCTCAGTTCTGAACCCATACAGGGTACTCCTGCTGCCCTTCTGCGGTATCTTGTTAGCCGGGTTATTCGGGCACCAATCCTCATGACACCCAGCTGAATTCAGGGTGCACAGAGGGCAATACTCATTCATCTTCCACCTCCTTGCACAGACGCATGCTCCCACTTCTCAAAGCCAAGCTCAAGCAGATCGTGGCAGGGCACAACATAGATAGGCAGCCCCTTGTATTTCGTCAGCGGCTTGACTACCAGTGGAGGATCTACCGCAGAGCTGTCGCCCGGCACCAACTCAAACTCCATCCGGATGATCAGCGAGAATGCAGCGTAGACCTGAGTACCCATGATGATGCACTGTGGCTCTGTGTAGCGCTGGTGGGCACACATGATGCGATAGTCGATCTCCTCCAAAAGCATGTTCATTGCAGCCCTTCCAAATCCCCATATGGGGATTATAACGTAGAATTCTAGGTAGCGCAAGTATGCGAACGCTACGCCAGGACCTCTTCCCCATCCTCCAGGCTAAAGCCATCCAGCGGCTTCCTGAACAGATCCACCTCGTAGAAGGTGTTCGTCTCCTTGATGTACTTCAGGAAGACACGCCCAATGGGGCCATCCCTCCACTTGAGCACGTCCAGGTGCACGATGCCCGGCTCCTCGCTGTCCTCGTTATAGTAGTCATCCCGATAGAGCGCCATCACCACGTCGCTGTCCTGCTCCAGCGTCCCGCTCTCGCGCAGGTCACTCAGCATCGGGTGTTTGTCCTTGCGCATCTCTGGGCCACGGTTAAGCTGGCACACGGCCAAGACAGGGATCTTGAGCTCCATAGCCAGCGCCTTCATGCCGCGCGAGATACGAGCAACTTCCTGCTCCCGGTTCTCATTCCTGCGCCCCCCACCTGCGTCGCTCATCAGCTGCAGGTAGTCCACGATCAACAGGTCCAGCCCATAGCGCATGTACATCATGCGTGCCTTGCTGACCACGCTGCCCAGCATGGCTGTACCATCGTCGATGTAGATATGAGTCCCCGACAGCTTGCCCACCGCATCGACCCACTTGGGCCACTCATCATCCCGTAGCTGCCCCATGAACAGGCACCGACTGTCAATGCCGGTGGTCATAGCTACCCAGCGATTGAACAGCTGCTCTCCTCCCATCTCGAAGGAGAACACAGCCACGTGCTTGCCCGCGTTGGCCACATTCAGCGCGATGGCCAGGGCGAGGGCAGAATTGTGGGTAACGGTCATGTCTTCCAGGAGAAACAGTCCATCCCCACTCAGAGTGAATCCATAGTAGTCTCCCACCCCATCCGGCTCAATAGAGATACCTGTCATCACCCAGTCGCAGTTTCCTGCCCAGGGCTTGGCTTTCTTCCTGACTACTCGTACTGGTATCTCATCCACGTTACCATTGAACCGGACGCGATAGACTTCTTGCTTCGCTCCTGTCTGACACGCCACTGTCCTTGTATCCAAGCTCGTTCTGTAGCCCAGAGAATGACACAGCCAGTTGATCTGTTCAACCAAGTGCTGATTGTTCATTGTGATTTCATAGGGCCCGCTCTGGTTCTTCGGATAGTGTCCATCAGAGTCAATCAATCCTGCCAGCAACTCAAGCCTGACATGCTTCGCGTTGCGCAGATAGACCTCTGGAATATGCTTGTTACCCAGCAAGCCCATGCGTCTCAGATTGGCCGTGATCGACGCATCCCGTGCTCGCTGGGAGCGCCCGCCCGTGATAGCATATGCATTGCAGGTTCCCTTCTCGTTGCTGACAACAACATACTGCTGCAGCCCTCTTGCATATTCCTCTAGGAACTGGGCAACCTCAGGCTCAGCACTGTAGATGCGTCCATCGTCACTTTTGCCATCCCCAAGCCAAAGGCCCAAGAAGTAGGGCGATAGCGCAACAGATCGTTCCTCAAGCTCAATGGCAACCTTGTACCCCTTCCAGCGCCCGAAGAAACCAGAACCCTTGCTGAGTATATCGGCCACGCTGAAGTTCCTCACCTCACCGTGCTGCCAAGGCCCCTCGTTCTTGCTCCGCTTGAGGGACAGGATATGACTTCCATTCACACGGTAGTCAGTTCCATGCTTCTGTTGGATCCAGTACATTTCCTCACGGCCCGAGCAGGTCGACAACACAACCCTACCGCGCGAATCTGGACCCATCAAGATGTCACCCGCTCTGATGTCTTCTACTGCACAAAGGCTCCCATCTAACATGACCACGCGCGTTCCCTTGCCCAGACATTTTCCCATCCCAGGCCTGCCGGCCAGCGTGTAGAACCGCGTCGGCAGCAGGCCATAGAGCATACGGTCCAGGGTCAGGGACCCGGTGGGCAGCCCGATGATCTCCTTGCCCCGCTTGCGCCGGTCGTCCACGTGCTCGTAGTAGAGATCAGCGACGTCCTTTGCGGTCGTGATAGCACCATCGCCCTTGCGCAGGGTAGCATCGATCAGCTTGCTCTGTGCAGCCTGGATCATGGCTGCGGGATCCTCTTCCTCTCCCTTGCGACCAACCTGCACGATGTCTGCCCCAACACGGACGAGCCGCCGCTGCACGGCAAGCCGCTCCACGATCACCGCATAGTCGACGACGTTCAGCGAGGTCGGCGTGGCACCGATCAGCTCCGTGATGTAGGCTGCACCACCAAACTCTACCAACTTGCCGCGCCGATCCAGCTCGTGAGCCAGCGTGACCAGGTCGATCGCCCTACTGCCCCGTACCATATCCGCATACGCCTCATACAACCAGCGATGCCGCTCCACGTAGAAGTCAGCTGCATTCAGCGTGACGTCCACCTTGAAGAAGGCATCGGGGTCAATCAGCATAGCACCCAGTACAGCCTGCTCTGCCTCAACGTTAAATGGTGGCAGTAGTTCGCTCATAGCCTCCTATAGCTCCCCTTCTTGCTCTGCACTTGGACCTCCCCCAGCAGATAGCCCCCCTGCCCTGACTGCATCCGGTCCTCGATCTTCTCTGCCTGAAAGCGCACCGCGTGTTTGTCATCGTCCCGCCGATCGCTGCAGCGCAGCCGCTTCAGGTAGTTCTCCACCTTGTAGTTCGAGGTAAAGACGGTCGGCCGGCCGCGCCTGCTGTCCACGATCCGGTACAGGCACTCCAAATTGTAGAGCGTCACCCGCTCTGCACCCATGTCATCCATGACCAGGATGCCGGCATGCTGCTCTGCAGCCAGGCCCTCGGCCGCTGACCACCCATTGAAAGAGTCCTTGATCTCGGCCAGTTTCGTTGCCCAGTTGCAGTAGACAGCATCCACATCGTAGGCCAGTGACCATAGGACAGCCACAGCGCTGGCAATGTGGGTCTTGCCCATGCCGGTCGGGCCATGCAGCCAGATATACCGCTTGAAGGCCGGGTCTCCTTGCATATCAAGCAGCCAGTCCAAGAGGACCTGGGCCACGGTGCGCTCCACGCCATTCGGTACCAGGTCGTTGAAGGAGTCATCCCAGTTATCCCACGTGAAGGGACGATCGGGGTTGCCTAGGAACCCGGCCTTATGGAGGCTGGCCCTGCGTTCTTGCCCGGGCCTTAGCGCGCTCGAATGCGCCGGTGAGTGCTGCAGGAGCAGGTGCAACCGGTCCTGTGTTACCTTGAGCTTCTTCATTCCTCTCCTTGCTCTGTAGTAGTGGCAGCTTCCTCTGCAGGGCAACCATCCCGTTGTGGACTATCTGATGGTAGGGACACTCGTTGGCCACATACTTCTGGGCCTGGAACAGGACAGCTTCCCAGAACATCTGCCGCTCTGCCGCGTGTACGCGGATCAACTCAGGCCTATCCCGGGCACGGTACGGGTAGTCTGCCAATGCCGGGGGGCAGTCCTTGAACAGGTTGCCCAGCACACGTTTATCCCTCTCTGCTACTGGCTTCTTCGATGGCTTCCAGTCTGGCTGACCGGTAGGGAAGTTGCCCAGCTCGAAGCCCGCCAGCGGCTCCTTGCACTTGACGCACGCGAAGTCGGTCCGCTTGGAGGGCCATGCCTGTTGCTCGTCACATACTGGACAGTAGAAGGTAAGATCTTCTGGGTAGTGGATCACTACCAGGATCCCCATGTACCTCTCCTCCTGACGAACGAGATGGGCCGCGGGAGCGGCGGGTGCATCAGCACCGGCGCCGCCAGGCGCCATGTTCAATGGGGATTGTTCAATGGGGATTGTTTGTAGGCACGTCTTGCCGGGGGGGTAGGCAACTGTAGCCTGGGGGGTAGGCACGTCTTGCCTACCCTCTTTGCCCATATGGGGATTAGCTGCAGGTCCCATGTTCATGTAGTCAGGGTAGATGAACTCGGTAACGGCCGGTGGATCGGGCGGGTCGAGGAGGTAGTAGATATTGCTGGTCTGACCGAGGCCCTCCTCATCCCTGTGCTGCCAGCCGACGAGTCCCAGCTCACGCAGCAAGCGAAGGTAGTGCTTGACCGTGGTCAGGCTGACGCCGATCTCGTCAGCGACGAGCTGTTGACTTGGCCAACAGTTCTGGTCTTCCAAGTCTGCGTGCAAACACAAGGCGTTGTAGATGGCGATGCCGGGTGCCTTGATGATCCAGCCGTACCCGCGCACTATGACATTGTCAATGAAGAACCTGCGCTGGGTACGCTTATCCCGTATCTGGAATATCTGGTGGGTCATTCCCCCCTCCTACGAAGTGGTGCTCGAGGTACTCTGCAGTAGCTACCTCAATCTCCTGCTTGAGCTGCTGCATCTGCACCGTATCTACCTCGTCCTGCGCTCCCTCACGACCCCTGCCGGGTGCCGGGAACTCTCTAAGGACATCATGCAGCCTGATCAACAGACCCGCCTGGTACGACGTCAGGTCCGAAAACGTGACTGCTACTCTACACACGTGCCGCCTCCTTGTTCAAGTGAATGGAAATTGGGAACCCGCTTGCTCTCACTTTTCCCGGGAAGTGTGAATACAAAAAGGCCGACACTGATTGACACAGCCCCACACAGCTCGACAACAAGCTATTAGGGCTTTGGCTTGCCCCCACACGATGTGACTGTCGGGGCTGTGCCAATCAATGCCGGCCTTCTACAGGCGGCGGCGAACGTGCATTCAGTTGTATCGCTTGTTGTCGACGTGGCCCAGTACAGGAGCAGCGGGTTGCCAAGCCGCCACTGGACCTAGAGACAGTATACCACAAGCTACGAGGTCCTGTCAACTGTCCGTCCCCTACATAGTCAAAGAGGCCCATGTAGGGATGGTAGCGACAGGATGAGCCTAGAGGACTTGTGGGTCCTACTGCACTATAATACAACTGAGGTGCCATTGTACTACACTCCACTACCTTAACAAATCCCCTACATTGTCCATAAGGTTTTTGTTCCAACCTGGGCTGGCTTCTCGATCAATGCCCAGTGCTCCAGCTCGGCCAGGGCAGCATCCACCCCTTGTGGTGCCAGGCTACTGTAGCGCAGGAAGTAGTCCCGATCGCACGGGCCCACTGCCGCCTCAAGCATGCCATAGATCACACGGCACGTACGGTCGGCCAGCACCGCAGCCTTGAGCAGCTCCTGCCACTCCCCTAGCTGGGCCGCGGTCGCAATCTGTGATGGCGTCACCGGCCGCCATAGCCCCTCATCGCGGACCATAGCATCCCGCATCCTACCGCGCAGCAGCTCGGCCTGTTCCTGTGTCTTGGCCTCGAACACGAACAGGGTCCCGCCGAGGTCATCCCGCTGCTCATCGTAGCGCAGGCTGGACACGCGGCGCTCAGAGTAGTGCTGCTCGAACTCGTTGACGCTCATGACCATCGCATTACTGGCGATCTCCCGCAGCCTGGCCTTGCGTTCCTTGGTGGTCAGGACCTCATCTCCCTTGAGCACCTTGCTGGCCGCGGTGGCCATCGAGGCGAGGATGCTGGTCCCGAAGTTGCCGCCTCTGCTGTGCTCCTCAATGATCTGTGCAACCTGGTAGGCGCTCACGCCGGCAGCCTCGAACTCATCGCGGAACTCGTTGAACCGCAGCGCAGCGATGGTCCTGCTGCCAGGCTTGCCATCGTAGATCTCAGCGATGATGTCCATGAGCGACTGGTACTGCCCATCAGGTGGGAATAACTCGATCCGCTCGCGCTGGATCTGTGCCAGCAGCTCCCCCTCGTTGATGTCGAGGGTGGTCCTCAAGTTGTGCAGGATCTTGGCTGCCCGGGTCAGCACCTCGTAGCGATAGCGGCCTGCCCGCTGCAGTGCATCGTGCGTCGACTCACCACCAGATACATACCAGGGGCTGTCCTCGTCAGTCTCGACGTCGACCTGGGCCGCTGCCTCCTGCAACAGCGTGGCCATGACCAAGTCCTTCTTCTGGGAGGGCTCGATCGCCGTGCTAAACCACGCCTCACGGATCTCAGCCAGTGCTTGCTCGGGGATAGGGACAAGGTCAGTCATCGCGGCCCGTACGGCATTTCCTACATTGTGTGGTAGTTACATAGGCCTGACCGTCCCATTTGGCACTGACTGTAAAGCCAACTAACGTAGAGGTAGCCACTGCTACCTCCAGCGTCTCACAGCTCGGAGCAGTGTCACCACACTGGTCACAGCGCACATAGTACTTGGTGTATGTCTCCTTCTCAACAGCCATCAGTCCTCCTCGTATGCCTCGATGGGGTCATCCTCTTCTGGCAGACCATCCTCTTGAATCTGTCGTGTGCCCTTGCAGTGAGGATAGTGGCAGCACCCCCAGAAGGCATCCCAGTCTTGCCCCTCACGTGGGCGCCGCAGAACCATTCGAGCCCCGCACTTAGGACATGGCGGCTCTGGCTTGGTACGGATAGGCTTGCTCATCAGTCCTCCTCTGGCTTCAGTCGCTTGAAGCTAGTAGCCCACACCCATGATGCCTGATAACTATCCTGCATGTTGGTGTCTTTCTCCATGACACTCACTACACAACCAGGTCACATCCAACGGCTTGCTGTAGTCTTCGTGGTGGCCATGCAATATGAGATCATCACGTCCACAGCAAGAGCAGTTGTCTGGTTTCACAATATCGCCATGGCGTACGGCCAAGTTGAGCAAATAGCGAGCCCGTCTTCCAACTGTCTGCGGCCTTTTCCGTGATGCCAGGCGCTCTTGAGCGCGGACGCTTACCAGGTTGCGCTCTCGATTACGCCTCATATATGCCCGGTTTGCAAGGCGCTTCTTAATCAAGTCACGTGTTTTGAGATTGCAGTCCGTGTGACATGCCTTGCACTGTGATTTGAGGCCATTAGGCCTTCTTCGATCTTCATAGTACTCACTAGCAAGCAGATAGCGTCCACACCTCCCACAGCGCCAATGGACTTCACCAGCCACGATGCGTGGTTGCTTCTTTGTCATAACCTAATCCTTCGAAAGTCAATTACAAAGACCCAGGGATTGCCATACACATACCAGGGCAACCCACGATGCTCACGTGTCTCAGTGCCTGCCTCCCACGGGTGGCTGACATAGTACACGATCTGCTTGTCCCTGTAGGCGGGCTTGGGCTTGGCATAGAGAGAGTCCCACAGTTCCGAGAAACACTCAACATTGTAGCCCTTGCGCACATAGAAGGGCGGGCCAGCTGCATCGTCGTGCATCCACCACCACGCGCTCTCTTCCCAGGCGTCATCGTCCGTGATGTCCTGCACCTGCTGCACCCGTACATCGGTGTTCTCCAAGAGAATGCGTGATGCCCAGCGAGGCATGAAGATGGAAGGATACCAGCGGGTGCGATCATCGTAGCCATCCGACAGGTCCAGGGGTACGATGTGCGGCTCTGGCTCAGTAGCCCGATAGTGTGGTACGAGCAGCTGCCCAAACTCGCCGGGTTCTTCCATCTCGCGATGGGGCCTGCCGTCCGTGGGCACCTCGTCTGTGTCTTCCAGAATGAATGTCTCGCGGACCCAGAGACGGTCACCAACAGCACCGTGTGGAGAGCAATCTGCTACCTGGTACGTAGCCCAGAGAGAGCCAGAATACTGGCCCCATACGTTTCTCCGCATAGTGGGCGGAATATCCGCGTCCCAACACAACCACCAAAAAGGTGTGTCATCACTATAGCGAACATCGTCAGGAATCCATGCTGTGGAAGGCTGTGGGCTGATCGGACGCCGCGTCTGTGTCTTGCGGCCCTCCAGAATAGCCCTCACTGCCTCACCATTGAACAGGATTGGGTACTCTTTCATTCTTCCTCCGGTTCTGGCAGGTCGGCCCGCTGCAGCATCCACGTCAGTGGCAATGCAGGTGGGTGGCCATCCTCCCAAGCCTCCTGAGGCTGATTCAACTCAGCTTGAGTGAACCAAGCTCGTTCAAGTTTACGGTCCACCCGATAGGTGTGCTCCCACAGCTCATACTGGTGGAACCAATAGACGATCCACGGCAGGGAGATGGACTTCCAGAGCTCCTCCCGCCCATTCTTGAACTGCCGAGTGTAGGTCTCCTGCATGTACAGCCACTCTGGCCAGGGAATGAGGAACATCCGCCAGTTCTCGCGCCGACGATCCTGTGAGGGCACGACCGCACCCAGCCAGAGAAAGCTCCAGCCTGGATTGCGAGTGAGAAAGCCGACCTGCTGCACGGTAATGCGGTCGTTGAAGTTGAAGCGACCATCCCCTGCCCGTGTGTCCCAGCGCTTGGACTCGCACACGAAGCTCATGCCCCAGTCTGTACACCCAGTGAAGTCAATGAGCTTGTTCTCGACGCCTTCCTGCTTCCACAGATTAGGCCAGCGGTGTACCCAGGCCACACGCTGCGGGTAGCTGGAGGGGAGATCAGAGCCGGGCTCTTTGTGGTAACCCCAGTAGAAGAACTCCCGCGCGGCCTGTTCTGCATAGGTCACGCGT
>Ga0307378_10003074_pt1 | contig 24729 bp, 17 predicted proteins | sample UN1MG_FD_202238 | JGI IMG/M metagenome (GOLD analysis project Ga0307378, IMG submission 202238) | Soil microbial communities from Risofladan, Vaasa, Finland - UN-1 | ecosystem: Environmental > Terrestrial > Soil > Coastal area > Acid sulfate soil | place: Finland: Risofladan, Vaasa | collected...
TTCGACGAACGCCGCGCAGCCCGCGCCGTCGCCGCCCACTTCCGCACCGACCATCACGAATTCGTTGTGCAGCCCGACGCCCTCGCGATGCTGCCCGAACTCGTCGGGCATTACGCCGAACCATTCGGCGATTCCTCCGCAATTCCCACGTTCTATCTGTCGCGCGTAACGCGCGAGCACGTGACGGTCGCCCTCACCGGCGACGCCGGCGACGAGCTGTTTCTGGGGTATCCGCGCTATGCGGCTGCGAAACTGGCGGGCACAATCGAGCGGCTCGGCCCGCTGCGCCGGCTGCTGGGCTGCCGGTGCTGGCGGCTGCTGCCTGCGTCGGTCGAGCAGAAAACGCCGCTGCGCCGCGTGCGGAAATTCGCGCTCGCGTCCGGCCCGGCCGTCCGCCGCTATTACGATTGGATCGCCATATTCAGCGACGCCGAAAAACAGGAGTTGTACGAGCCGGCGTTCGCCGAGCAGGTCGACGCCGATTCGTTCGGCCTCCTGCGCCAGTTATATGAAAGCGCAGGCACCGGCGACGCTGCCGCGGCGGCTGCGTGGGCCGATCTGTTTTCGTACCTGCCCGGCGACCTCCTGACGAAGGTCGACGTGGCCTCGATGTCCGTCGGTCTTGAGGCCCGCTCGCCGTTCCTCGACCACGAGTTCGTCGAGTTCGCAATGAGCATTCCGCCCAGGTTCAAGCTTCGCGGGCTGCGCGGCAAACACATCCTCAAGAAAACATTCGCCGACCTGCTTCCCCCACAAACGCTGCGCCGGCGCAAGATGGGGTTCGGCGTGCCGATTGCAGCGTGGTTCCGGGGCGAGCTGGCCGGGCACCTGCGCGACGTGCTCCTAAGCCCGAGGTCGCTTGCGCGCGGGCGATTCCGGCCCGACGCCCTCCGCAGGCTCGTCGAAGACCACATCGCCGGCCGGGCCGACAACGCCTACAAGCTGTGGAGCCTGCTGGTGCTCGAGCATTGGTTGCAGGCAAATCAGTGATTGCGGCGGGATGAGCGTGTCGTCCGCGTCTGTGCCCGTCAGTGTAAGTCCGTGTAAGCCGCACTCCCGCACGTCGCCTCTCATTTCTCCACCCCGCCATTGGTTTTTCCGTCATACCACACGCAGGCCGCCGGCCACCTATGTCTTCACAACCCCGTCGTTTCCGCCTACTACTTCTGCTGAGGGAATCGCCTGCCCGGGGAAAACGCACATGCCTGCCATTCGCAACGAAACGGTCGCCGCGATCGGGAAACTCGTAGCCGAATCCACCGGTCTGTGGGTCGGGCCCCCGCTGCATCGGCGGCTCGAGCGCCTTGTCGAACGGCGACTCGTGCTCGGGCATTATCGCCAGCCTTCCGAATATTACCATTTCCTGAGAAACAACCCCTACGGCGCGCACGAAATCTGCAAGCTCGCATCCGGCCTCACCGCCCGCAAGCCGCGCCTGATGAACCCGGACGTCGTGCGCCTGCTGAAAGCCGCAGGCACGCGCCTGGCCGGCCGAAGCCCCGCAGTGCTCGCCGTGGGCACCACCGCCGCCGAAGACATCCATACCGCCGCGATGGTTCTCGATTCGGCAGGCGCCGACGCCTCCGCACCCGACGCCGTTCTCGCCGCCGCCGATATCGACCTCGACCGCCTGCTCGCGGGAAGCACCGGCGTCTACACCGGCCGGGCCGTCGCCGATGTGGGCGCAAACCTCCTCGCGACCTGGTTCGAACCGATGGAACACGGCCGCTTCCGCATCCGGCCGCGCATCCGCAATCGCGTGCAGTGGTTGTATGTGAATCCGTTCGACGCGCGCCCGCCCGTCTGCCTGCAATGGGACATCGTGCTGTGCCGCGAGCTGCTCGGCCGGCTGACATTTTCGATTCATGAAAGGTGGCGGCAGCTTGGCGGGCTGGTCGCGCCTGGCGGGCTGCTGATCTGTGACCGCCGGCTCGACTTCGACGGCCTGCTCGAGGCGGAGCAGTCGGGCAAGTACTGGAGCTATTCGCGGCCGGCCGACGCCGCCATCGTCCTGCCGCCGGACACTGAGACGCAGCCCGGTGTGGCCTTCGAGCGGCTGCTGAGGATTCCGGCCGGCGAATCGCTCGACGCCGCCGAGCGCGAACTGGCCGACGCCCTCCGTGTCGCCCCGTGCGACGCAGCGAGGCGCGCAGCCCTGGGCCTCGCGCACCTTCGCAGGAAGCGCCCGGCGCAGGCGAGCGAGGAAGCGGCCAACGCCCTGCAACTCGCGCCTCACAGCCCGCAGGTGTTGTTTTCCTGCGGGATTATCTACGAAAGCCTTGGGAAGCGTGCGACTGCCGAGAAACTGTACCGAAAGACGCTGTTCGTCCAGCCGTCCGCCGCGCCCGTTCAGCTTCGGCTGGCCGATCTCCTCGTGAAATGCGGCCGCGAAACCGACGCCGGCAGGGAGTACGCACGTGCGGCGCAGCTACTCGAGCAGCCTCAGCCGCAACCGCAGGCGCAATGCGCGGCATCGTGAATGCCACAGCGTCAGTGCACGGGAAATTGTCGTCTGCCGCGCCGGCCGAGCGATCTTCCGCTGCGCCTGCCACTGCCGAGCCTCATTTCAGCACGGCCTCACGCCGCCTTCTTCGCCTCCGCTTCAACCGCCCTCAGCTTCGCCACCAGCTCGCGGCAGAAAGCAGGCAGATCGTCCGGCTTGCGGCTGGAAACCAGGTTGCCGTCAACCACCACCTCCTTGTCTTCCCAACCCGCCCCTGCCGCGCGGGCGTCGTCGCGAAGCGCCGGCCAACACGTCAGGCGCCGCCCCTTGACCGCCTGGGCCGAGATCAATATCTGCACGCCGTGGCATATGACCGCCACCGGTTTGTCCGATTTCATGAACTTCGCGGCGGTCTTGACCGCATTAACGTCTTGCCGCACCTCCTCGGGAGCCTTGCCGCCGGGAAGCACGAGTGCGTCGTACGACTTCGGGTTGTGCCCGGTCGTTCCGGCGGTTGCTTTCACCGTATAGCCGTGCAGGCCGGTGATAGTGCCGCGCTGCGGCGATGCGATCACGACCTCCGCGCCAAGCTCCCTGAGCCTGTACCACGGGTATATAAGCTCCAGATCTTCAAATCCATTTGCGCTGAGCATCAGAATCTTCATGTTGCCTCTCCATAGTGCAGGGCGGTTTGGTATTTCTGCCGCCCGTCCTCCAAATCCATATGTTTCCACACCCGCGTCGTCTGCCTGCCCTTGCGTCGGGGGCTTGTCATTGTGCATGCGAAAACAGATCACGTCGAGCCTGTCTTCCGGCCTGGCCCCCTGAAGGGCCGATATTATCAGCGTCAGACCCAGCAGCAGATTGATCACACCGAGGATCGTCCCTGCGATGGCCATGCCCCGGCCGGCGAGCCACGGCGACCGCTTGATCGCCTTGAGCGCGATGCTGCCGAAAACCACCGCGAGAATGCCGGCCGCAATAGACAGCACGCTAAGGAACGGCCCCACGATGCCGAGCACGAGCGAAGCCACGGCCATTCCGCTGACGCTGGTTTTCCCAGCCCGGGCGGCACGCGGGCTTTGCATCACCTCGGCCACCGGCTCGTCTTCCTCCTCGAGCACCGGCGAGCCTTCGGCATCCATGCCCGCTGCCACCGGCACCTTAGGCACCACCAGCACGCGTCCGCACTTCTGGCAGGCAACCGTTTCGTTTGCCGACGATTCCGGCGCCGTAAGCAGCGCGCCGCACCGGCACCTGAACTTCGTTTCCACAGGCTCCTCCACAATTGCGGCTGCGTCTTTGTTGTCATCGTCGGGCATGTTCTTCAGGCCTCTATCAGCTCCACGCGTTCAGCCGGCTTCAATCCTGCACTATCCTCGATGCAACCCGCCAGCAGCTCATACACATCAGCCACACAGCCGGGCAGCTTCACATCTGCGAGGTTGCATACCAGCCCGGCCTCAAGGCGCGCATCCGTTGGCAGGTATCCCGACGCCGCCCTCGGCGGGCTGTCGCTGATGAAATTCGGGAAAAACGCCTTGCCATGGTCCGCCACAAACAGCATCTCGCCGAAGCGCCCGTCGGCGAAGCGGCAGCCCTGGCGCTCCAGCTCCTCGTTGCTGAGTATCGTCCCGCATTCGCACACGTCAAGCATTTGCCGGAAAGCCGTGCGGCAGTCGTTGCTGATGAACCAGAAGCGCGCCAGCGTGGGTTCATAAAACGCCACGTAGTCGCGTCCGTACAAGTAGCCTGACTGGCGCACCATCCGCTGAAGATCATAGGTGCGCGAGACCGGCAGCATATCGGTGTCGGAGAATACGACAAGGTCCACGCGGTCGTAAGTGTGCGATGCGGTTTCGTACAGCCCGCGGATGCGGTAATCGGCCCAGCCCATCCGACCGCGCAGCCCGGGCGAGTGCACGCCCTCCACGCGCACGTCGTAGTCGAAGCCGTTCAACATAATGAATGCAGCGTCCACGGCGCCCTGCTCCAACGACTCCGCAAGGCTGTCGGCGTTTTCAACATCGTCCTTGCCGTTTTCCGAGCAGAACCATTTCAGCCCGTGCAGCCCCAGCCAGTCGATCAGCGTTTGCTGCGACTCAAGCCCGCCCGGCGCAAGCAGATCGTGCCGCTCCGTTATCTCGAACAGCGGAAGATGCTCGAGGGGAATATTGTACAGGCTGAACCGCCCCGTTATCCGCTCGCCCGAGGTGGTCCAGTCTTCGATCACCGCGCGCAGCCATCGCGAATTCCGCAACGACGAAGGCAGATGCCGCACGAAGCGGAAGCGGTTGAAAGGCGACGAGGCGGGCGTGTAGTGGAACCATCCGAAATGACCGTGCTCCTGTGGCGTTTTGCCGGTCAGGATAGTCGGCAGACTCGCGTAGGAATCGCCCAGCATCGGCCGTATTGCTGCCCGGTTGCCCGCGATGCCGTCGAGAAACGGTATCCTGGCCATCATATTCCAACCCACAGACCGGCAGCAGACGAACAGCGACAGATTCCTGCTCATTTGCGGCTCTCCCCCCATTGATGGTACAGCGATGTTGCGGCGGTCCTATCCTCCCACTGAAATAGTAAACAAGCCAGACGGCGCAGATGTTCTGGATTTATGCGGTCGCCGCCCGCGAGACCGGGCTGAGCGTGCTTGCCCGGCTGCAACAAACAACGCCTCCGCGCGGCGGGGCGCGGAGGCGTTGTTCTGCAAGGCTCACAAAAGTCAGGCAATGCGCTCGAAAACCAACCTCCGCCGAAGCGCCTACGACCCTCTGGCGTAGGCGGAACCTATGGCAAGCGGGCGACGAAACGTCGCCTTGCCGAAGGGCGAAGGGCAGCCATATCTTGCATGATTCCGTCATCCATAGCACCAACGGTGCGTCGTATGATAGCCTATGGCAAGCGAACGCCCGAAGGGCGGAGCGCAGCCATAGGGAAGCGGAAAAAAAGGAGGAAGCCCTGAAGGGGCTTCGTAAGGGCCGGATTTCACGTGCCGCAGTCGCTCGCGGACATCCTCATACACATAATCTTGAGCGCGAGTTCGCACCGGCGATGGGCGGCGAGTTGAACGAGAACGGTGTACGTCTGGGAGTGGATTTTTTTACGACGCTCCTACAGAGCGTCATGTCTTGTTTGGCATCGCATTACCTATGGCATCGCTCGGCGAAGCGCCTCGCTTAGCCATAGGCTATCATACGACGCACCCTTGGTGCGTAAGAACCTGAATAGCGTTCCACAGGCCGGAGAACACGATGTGTGTGGGTTGCCTTCATCAGCGGGTGAATGCTGAAATGAAGGCACCACAAAACACGATTGTACATTCACCTGAAACTGCGGCGCACTACACCAGCAAACTTCGCTGGGCTAATCAGCTGCGGTGACAGTTCACTATTTGATGCTGAGTAATACCTTCTTATTTCATCATCGCGGCCGATTTCTCCAGCAGGGGCGCCAGGGCAGCTTCGATGCTCGATTCACTCCGGCCGATATCCACGCCTGGAAAAACGAACCAATGCTCGACGTGCCGCACCGATGCGCGCGGCTCGAGCGTCACCACCGGCCCCAGCGTCTCGACCTCGAGCATGTCGGCGTTGGTAAACGTTTCAAACGAGCAGCCGAAATCGGGATACGCCGCCTTCTGGTCATGCTTGAAACGTTTCAGGAAAACCTGCTTGCGCAGGTAGTATGCCGCCCAGCCGTCGGTCAGCCCGATTCCCACCTTCTGCGGCAGTCTTGCCTTGGCATCCTGCCGCAACTGGATGAACTTCCGCCCCCACGTCCAGCGGCTGTCGGACATATCGGTATACGGCCAGAGCACCACCGGGCGGGCCGGCAGGAGCGTGTCGTCGTGCGAAACGTACGGTGCCTGCGGAATGATCGCCCTGCCGCCGGGCGACATCACGCTGAGCGCCCACGGCGCGAGCGTCACCGCCCACAGCCCGCGGTTGGTCAGGCGGTGAGTTACAACCGCGTGCGCGTTGCGGCCGTCAAGCACGATATCCATCTGCTTCTGGATGCCGGTGTCGGGTTCGGTCTCCTGGATCGTCTGCAGGCCGTTCTTGATCTGCTTGACGGTGACGTGCGAGTTATCGGGCCAATAGGTTCGCGGTTTCGCCTCGGGTGCGTGCCACAGGCGGTGACCGCCGTATATTTTCCACTCGTCGCCGCCTGTCTGGCCCATCATATCGCTGAACTGCTTGAACATATTATGCCCGCCGGCCGGGGCGAGGCTTATCACGCGCGGGCCGACGTCGCCGGTGACGATCACCTCGAGCGCCTTGTTTTCGAGCCTGTAGCAGTTATCCCATCCGCCGTATGCAATTCGTTCCATGAATGATCTCCTTGATCTCGCGCCGTGTGGCATGTGCGCCGGTTGATCCAAGTACTGGAAACATTTTGTAGCGCAACGGGCCGCTCGAATCAAGCGCCGGGCGGCGCGGCCCGATCGGTTGCCTCGCGGTCGGCCGGAATGCCGGGCTTGGGAAGCACGGACGATTCCTGCGGGTACATGTGGAGGTCGAGCTGCGGGAATGCGATCTTGATGCCGGCCCGGCGGAATGCCCGGTCTACCTGCATGTGCAGGTCGTTCTTGACCTTCAGGAGCATGCCGATGCCGCGGATGAACACGCGCAGCTCGAAACTGAGGGCGCTGTCGCCGAACGCCAGGAAAAGCGCCTGCGGCGGGGGGTCGTCGAGAACGTTTTCGTTCTCCTGTGCCGCCCGCAGCAGCAGCTCGCTCGCGAGCCTGGTATCTGAGCCGTATGCGATCCCCACCGGCACGCAGATGCGCAGCACGTCGTCGGAAAGCGTCCAGTTGACCAACCTGCCGGTGATGAACTCCTTGTTCGGCACCACCAGCTCCTTGCGGTCCCAGTCGGTGATGGTCGTTGCGCGGATGCGTATGCGCGACACCGTTCCGCTTACTTCGCCAATGGTTACGGTATCGCCCACACGGACCGGGCGCTCGAACAATATGATCAGGCCTGATACGAAATTTGCGACGATCTCCTGCAGGCCGAAACCGAGGCCGACGGTCAGGGCGGCTATGAGCCACTGCACCGATGTCCAACTGATTCCGATCATCGAGGCCACCGTCAGCAGGCCGGCCACTGCGATCACGTAGCTGAAGACGGTTGTTGCGGCGTAGCGCGTGCCGCTGTCGAGCGGCAGCCGCTGCAGCAGCATAGCCTCGACCAGGCCGGGCAGGTTTCGGGCGGCGATAGCGGTTATGATGACCACCGCAACCGCCAGCAGCAGGTCGGCCAGCGTAACGCCCGCTCCGGCCACGCCGCCGGAGCCCCACAAGCTGAACCCGCGCAGCACGCCGAGCGCCGGCAGCACGTTGACCCAGATCAGGTACAGCCCGATCAGCCCGCCCACGCCGATTATCGAGTTCAGCAGCCTTCGCGACCGCTGGCGCACCTCCGAGAGCGTCAGCGTGGGCGTTTGCCCGGCAGCGGCGATGGCTGCAGGTTCGGCGCCGGCCGCACCTTCGGTTTTCGCCTCGAGCTGCTTCCGTTCGCTTTCCTGGCGCTGGGCCACCTGCCGCACCGCCAGCCGCCGCCTGAGCACAAATATCCACCGAAGCAGCAGCCCGTGCAGGATCAGCAGCGCCAGCACGAGCACCATTGTAAACACGAGCCGCCAGAACAGGTGCATCGCGGTGTATGTGTAGCTGAGGCCGGCAGCCAATGCAAGCAGCAGAGGCGCGCCGGGCAGCAGCGGGCCCCACAGCCATTTCGTGCGGGCGAGCAGGCTGGGCCTGCGCGGCGATCCAAGCTGGCGGGCTTCGCCCGAACGCGCCACCAGCAGATAGCTCGTTACCGAAAGTGCCGCCATAGCCGCCATGAAAGTCAGCCGCCCGAGCGAGTCGCTGAACGGCTTCGAGGTCTGGTGGTCCAGAAGCACCGTCACGAAAATCAGCGGCGCCACGATCAGCATCATTGCGAGCATCAGGCGGCGAGCCTTATCCATCATCGGGCGCGGCCAGCGGAAATGCGCCTCGCCAAGCCCATGCGGCCGGCAAACGTGCCGCATTATCTCCAACGGCGCGTATATCCAGAGCACCCGCAGCAGGGCGGCGGCCGCGTGGCGCGTGAAATCGTCCGCAGGCTCGATGCCTCCCAGCCGCCACGCCGCGAACCACAGCGCCGCAGGGCCGGGCAACGCGCATGCGGCCGTATCAGCCGCGGCGCGAATGGTGTGCTTGAACGAATCGGTGCGAATATCGGCCACGCGCTCGGCGAGGGCTGCCAGCTCCTGCCTGGCCGAGCGGCGCGTAGTGATCAACCCCGCCAGCAGCAACGCCGCGAACACGTACAACAGCGGCGCCGAACGCACGTCCGCCCACGCCGCCCTCGTAAGCCCCGCCAACTGCGAGCGGCTCAGCAGCCATCCTATCGCACCCGGAACGCCGGAAACAGTCTGCCACCCCAGCGGCGCAGCGCTGCGAATCCACAGCACGTTCTCGTCTATGAACGAAGCAAACTCCTCGACCTCGCCCGCCAGTTGGCGCTCCTTCGCGTCGAGTTCCTTCAGCGCGCTGGAATAGGTCCTGGTGTCTTCGGCCAGTGCCCGGAGGGCGTCGTAACGCTGGCTGAGAAGCTGGCGGGCGCGTTCGCGGATCGGCCCGTCTGGCGCCTTGCCGCCGGCGAATTGGGCTTCCAGTTCATCATCGATGCTGACCCACCTGCTGCGCTCGTCGAGCTCGAGGCGGTTCAGCTCCTCGGTCACTATCGTTTCCTGCCGCTCGCGGATATTCTTGCGCAGGGTGCGGATGTCCGGCAGTTCGGCGGCGTGTTTTCGCAGAAGCATGCCGATGAAGTTGGACATTCCGGCCACTTCTATCCGCGCCTGCACGCTCTTGCGGTCGGCCTGGATGCGCTCAAGTTGCCGGCTGGTTTTCGCGAGCTGTCGGTTAGTCGCTTCGGTCTTCGCCAGAAGGCCGTCGGGGCCGGTGCGTCGGCTGCTGATGCCAAGGTTCTCTTGCGCCAGGCCCAGCAGCAACGGATGTGATTCCTGCGTTTCGACAAGCTCGCGCTGAGCCTGCTGCTCGGCAAGCTCGGCTTGGCTGCGGCGGAGTTTTTCGACAAGCCCCTGCAACGTCTTCGTGCGCTGAGATGCCTGGCGCTCCTCGGCAACCTTCACATTCAGGCTCATCTGCAGCAGCTTGTCGAGGATCTCAAACCCGGCGAGTTCCTCCTCCATCGCCCGCACCTCGGCATCGAGCGCCTCCTGGCGAATCTGGAGGAACACCGCCCGCGCCTGGGCCACCTGCGGCGCGTCCTGAGCAAGCGGCAGCGCCGACCGCTGCTCCCGGGCCGACTGAAGCTTGTCCTTCGCGGCGCGGATCAGGTCGGGCAGGACCTTCCTGCGGTTCTGGCGCTCGGCCGAGTCATTGCGAAGCTGCTCAAGTGCCTGCTCGGCCGCCTTATGATCCGCCTGCGCCTGCTCGAGCTGCTGCTGGGCGGCGTCGGCGGTAATGCCCTCGGGCGCCGTGAATTCGGCTTCGCCGGCCGGGTTGGCCAGCCGCGCCTCGAGGTCCGCCAGCCGCCTGGGGGCCTCGGTCCGCAGCAAAGCAAGCTCCTGCCGGGCTGCTGCGTGCCGCGCCCTGGCGTCAAACTGCACCATTGCGTCCTTGAGCAGCTTGAGGGCCTCCTCCCTGGTGTTTTCGGGCAAGTCCTGCGCGGCCTCGAGCGCCTGCACCCGCCCCTGCAGCTCCTCGCGCGTGATTGCGGCCTCGCCGTTGGCGGGAGCATCGGCCGCGCCCGCCGCAGCGGCCAGCGCCAGGAGCAATGTTATGCAACACACAGCTTGTTTCATTCGACGGGAATCTCCGCTCAGGCAGAATCTGCGTCGTCAAAAGGGCCTGCCTCATTTCCGCGCAGAACGCGGGCGGCAGTGTGCGGGCAGCAGCAATCCATTTTACACGAACGCGCCGGCCGATTCCACGATATCGCCGGCGGATGCGGCACCGCAACAGCCCCTCAGCAGCCGCCCGGCAGCCGCACAACAGCAACCCAAGTGCCGTGCAATCGCCCCCTGGCAGCCGCCCGGCAGCCGCGCAACGCCCGGAAGCTGGCTTTTCCACTTGATTACAACGCATGTATGTGGTACATTCTAGGTGTGGTGAAACTTCCCGCCAAACATTTTCCGGATAGGGAGAATTGACATAGACCTGTCGATGATTCTGCTGCGAGCGCTTCCCGTGTTGTGGGCCATCACGATACATGAGTTCGCTCATGGGTGGATGGCGCATAAATGCGGCGACGATACCGCCCTGTACATGGGCCGCCTGACGCTGAACCCGCTGGCCCACCTCGACCCTATCGGCGCGCTGATGTTCCTGGTCATTGGATTCGGCTGGGCCAAGCCTGTGCCGGTGAATCCTTACAATTTCCGCAAACCCCGGCGCGACGACATCCTGGTTTCGCTGGCAGGTGTCTCGGCAAACCTGCTGAGCGCCGCGGCCTTCGCCGTGGTCTTACGGGTGCTGGTGATGGTTGCCGGTATGGACAATCTATACGCCGGCGTATTCTCGAAGCAACTGAGTGTCGTCCACATCGCCGTGGTAGTGCTCGAGATGGGGATATTCATCAACCTCGTGCTGATTTTCTTCAACATCCTGCCAATCCCGCCGCTGGACGGTTCGCACGTGCTCGAGAATCTCCTGCCGTGGAGACTGCGCGAAGCATATGTTACGCAGATCAAACCCTATGGCATGTTCATTCTGGCGGGGCTGGTGCTGTTCGGAGGGTCCCTGCTGTGGCTGCTGATTGGAGAACCGGCTTTCTTCGTGGAAAAAATCCTTCTGGGTGACAATATTCAGATGCTCGCCGATAGAATCAAGACTGGAATCTGACATGGCCAAAAAACGAATACTGAGCGGGATGCGGCCCACCGGGCCGCTCCATATCGGACACCTTGTGGGAGCATTGGCCAACTGGAGGGCACTCCAGGACGAATTCGAATGCTATTACATGGTGGCCGACTGGCACGCCCTGATGAGCGAATACGCCAGCCCCGCCGATATCCCGAAAAACGCGATCGATAACGTGGCCGACTGGCTCGCCTGCGGGCTTGACCCCGAGCGAAGCGTCATATTCGTGCAGTCCGACGTGCCCGAGCACACCGAGCTGTTCATGGTGCTTTCCTGCATAACGCCGCTGCCGTGGCTCGAGCGCGTGCCCACGTACAAGGAGCAGATGCAGCAGATCAAAGGCAAAGACCTCACCACATATGCATTCCTCGGCTATCCGGCGTTGCAGGCGGCGGATATCATGATCTATCGTGCGAGCGTGGTGCCGGTGGGCGAAGACCAGGTGGCGCACCTCGAGCTGACGCGCGAGATCGCCCGCCGCTTCAACTCGATGTACGGCGAAGTTTTCCCCGAGCCTCAGCCACGGCTGACAAAGGCCGCCCGGCTGCTGGGCCTCGACGGCCGCAAGATGAGCAAGAGCTACGGCAACGCCATCGAAATCGGCGAGAGCGAAGAAAGCACGACGAAGAAGATCACGTCGATGTTCACCGATCCCCAGCGCATACGGCGCACCGACCCGGGCCGGCCGGAAATCTGCAACGTGCACGCATATTTCGAAGTTTTCGCTCCCGAGCGCGCCCCGGAAGTGGCCGAAGGCTGCCGCAAGGCCGAACTGGGCTGCGTAGACTGCAAGCGCGAGCTGGCGAGGCGCCTCAACGAGCATCTCGCGCCCATCAGGGACAAGCGCACCAGGCTGCTCGAGAACAGCAAGCAGATCGAGGATATCCTGACGGCCGGCTGCCATCGGGCACGCCACGTGGCCGCCGAAACGCTCAACGAGGCACGCGAGGCGATGGGTATCGGCCGCAGCAGGCTGAAAGTAGACTGACGCCCGGCCGTCGGCCCAGGGAACAGGTTCAGCGAGACCTCACATGGATTTTGATGAGTCGGCACCGGAGCAGGAATTTTTCGCTCCCAAGGACATGTACAACGTCGAACTCGAGGCATTCAAAGGCCCGCTGGACCTCCTGCTGTACCTCATCCGGCGTACAGAAGTCGACATCTACGACATCCCCATAGCCGATATAACTACCCAATATCTGAGTTACATCGACCTGATGCACGAGGTGAACATCACCGTGGCCGGCGAGTTCGTCCTGATGGCGGCCACGCTGATGGAAATCAAGTCGAAGATGATCCTCCCGCGCGAGGAACTCGACGACGAGATCGGCGAAGACGAATACGACCCGCGCTCAGAGCTTGTCAAGCAGCTCCTCGAGTACAAGCGATTCAAGGACGCCGCCCGAATGCTCGAGGACGCCGAGGAGCAGCAGGCCCTCAAATACCCACGCCCGCCTTTCGACCGCGATACGCTCGGCCTCGACACGCCCGAGAACGAAGACGACATCTTCGAAACCGTCAGCCTGTGGGACCTCCTGACGGCATTCTCGAAGGTGATCAAGGAAACCAGCCTCAACCAGCCTCGCATAATCTATGAAACCGACAAGCCGCTCAAGTATTTCATGCTCATCGTGCTGGAGGCCTTGCGCGAGCAGGGGCGCCTGCTGTTCACCGAGCTGTTCGTGGATATTTCCGACCGCGCGGAGGTGATCGGCGTATTTCTGGGCATCCTCGAACTGTGCCGCCTGCGCAGGGTCAGATACGAGCAGGCACGGCAGTTCGGAGAAATATACCTGATGCTCGGCGAGGAGGGCGATTCGGACTCCGAACTACCCGACGACGCGGAGATGGGCTACATTGCCGCCGACACAGCCGAGCCGCCCGCCGGCACACAGGCCGCACCGGAAGCCGGCTCGACAGCCGATGCGCCGGAGGACCGAGGTGACGAGCTCGTAGCGAACTTTGACGATGACGAGGTTTCGAGTGAAATCTCCGCTTTGGCGGCCATAACGGAATCTGGAGACTGGAGCTATCCGGCCCAGACAGATGAAGCGGCAGGTGATCGCGCACCCGAAGCGCACCAGGAGGGTTCGCCCGAAGACGATAAGGCTTCGGGGGAAGCTGGCGACAGCCGACAAGACACTCAGGAGCAGACCTGACACAATTACAGCAGGATATATCGGTCGATATACGAAGACAACTGGAATGATCTACCGTGGATGCATACAGTATAATCGAAAAGCTAATGGCCGAAAAATATGGCAAGATCACCACGACGAGAAAAGCCGTCGGCGATTTCATGCTGGCCGAGAATCATGCTGTGAATGTGAAGAGCAACAATGTCACCAGACAGAACTATTCTCCTAACATGATCTCGATCAACAAAATGCACAAATGGGTCTTCGAGGACCGAAACGAACTCAGCTTTCTTTTTGTAGATTACAGAGAAGAAGGCGGTGACATGAAGATACTGAGAGTATCCGACTTGATTCCGATCGAGCACATCAGTTGGGATTGCTTATCAATAGAGGCCCAAGGCTACGGCGTGATCCAGAAAATCGGTCCTTTGAAGATTATCGAGACACAGACCAAGCGCGATTTTTATAAGGTTTTTTTATTGGCATATGAGAAGTACGGGAGGAAGGAACGCAGGAAACATGAGGTGTTCGCCAAGAGCTTCATAGAGGATCCGGATACCATTGATTGGTAGCTATGCAGGAGCAGTATTGCTGTGAGCCCTAAGAAGGAATACGGAGACTTTCAAACTCCTCTGTCGCTAGCGCGACGTGTTGCGGCGCTGGTTCAGCTAGAAGAGATAGACATTGGCACGGTCGTTGAGCCAACGTGCGGAGTTGGTGCCTTTCTACACGCGACTGCCGAGCGTTTCGGCAAGTCAATCAACTACTTGGGCTTTGATCTCAACGCAGACTATGTCAAAGCGGCAGGTGCTACCCTTGCACAGCTCGGTCTGCCCGCAAACAACGTTCAGCAGCGTGATTTCTACACTATCAACTGGCGGGAGTTCCTATCCAAGCAGTCTGGGCCTCTTCTCGTCATCGGGAATCCGCCTTGGATCACGAATGCTGGAATGGGGGTCATAGGGGGAAAGAACCTGCCAAAGAAGTCCAATTTCCAAGGACATAACGGGTTCGCCGCCAAGACCGGGAAGGCGAACTTCGACATTTCTGAGTGGATGCTGATGAAGCTCCTGGAGGCTCTTCAGGGTAAACGGGCTGCCATCGCCATGCTCTGCAAAACGGCAACGGCACGAAAAGTCCTTCGGCACGCGTGGATCAATGGGCTTGACGCCGGGCCATCTTCACTTCACCTGATTGACGCTGCCGCAGAGTTTGGCGTGTCAGTGGATGCCTGTTTACTGTATACACATACAGGAATCGGAGGTACCGAGTCTACCGCGACAGTCTACCGCGCACTATCCTTTGACGAACCTCTCCAAACGTTCGGTCTGTTCGCCGGAGAGCTTGTTTCAGACATTGATGCCTACCGTGCGTTGCGCGATCTCGACGGGTTGGAGTACCGCAAGTGGCGATCCGGGGTGAAGCATGATGCAGCGAAGGTGATGGAATTTACGAGGGACAATGGGTGTTTCGTCAATGGTCTCGGAGAGCGTTACGAACTGGAGGATAATTACCTCTTTCCTTTGCTCAAGTCATCCGACTTGGCGAACGGCAGATTGCGCCCCGCACGGTTCGTACTACTGACGCAGCATCGCGTTACCGACACGACAGATGCGATCAAAGATGATGCCCCCAAAACTTGGCGTTATCTTCTCGACCACGCGAAACAGCTTGACATGCGAGGCAGTTCCATCTACGCCAACCGCGCGCGGTTCGCCGTGTTCGGCGTAGGTGACTACTCGTTCTCACCAGCGAAGGTCGCCATTTCAGGGCTCTACAAGAATCTTCAGTTCCAGCCGGTGGGGAGCGGTGGCGGTAAACCTATCATGGTGGACGATACCTGCTACTTCATTCCCTGCACCTCCAAGTCAGAGGCAGAGTTCTTCGCGGACCTGCTGAACTCTGAAACGGCTCAACGATTTGTCTCAGCGCTGGTCTTCACCGATGCGAAGAGGCCTGTTACTATCGATGTCCTCAGGCGAATTGATCTTAAGAAGTTGGCAGAGCATGTGGGACAGGAGATGACCGCCGTTGAATACCTGTCCTCGCCGTCGTTGGAGTCGAGCCATCAACGTCTTCTCGTGTTTGAAGAGACAGAAGAGTATAGAGCCAGCAAATCCGCCGTGCCCCGTAAGGCGCGCGGACGCGCATCAAGGGTCTGGTGATTTCAGTCGTTTCTTGATAGGAGTAGGATACCAGGCATGTACGACATCGTAACGTTCGGCGAGGCCATGATCCGGCTATCGCCCCCGAATTTCCGCAGACTCGAACAGGCCACCTCGTTTGACGTTCACGCAGGCGGCGGCGAGTTCAACGTGGCCGTGGCCGGCGCACGGATGGGCCTTAAGACCGCGTGGGTATCGAAGCTGCCCGACAATCCGCTGGGCCGGCTGGTCCGCAACACCGCCCGCCAGTATGGCGTATGCACCGATCACATCGTCTGGAGCAAGGAAGGCCGCGCGGGCATTTATTATCTCGAGTTCGGCGGCGCGCCGCGCGCAAGCTCGGTGGTCTACGATCGCGCACATTCGTCCATCAGCATGATCAAGACGCGAGAGGTCGACTGGAACAGCCTGTTCGAGGGCTGCAAGGCGTTCCACGTCAGCGGAATCACGCCGGCGCTGAGCGCGTCGGCCGCCGAGGTGACCTTCGAGGCGATCCGCGCAGCCAAGCGCAAGGGCGTGAAAGTAAGCTACGACCTCAACTACCGCGCGAAGCTGTGGACCGAGGACGAAGCCCGCGCATGCCAGGAACCGATGATGGAGTTGGTGGACATACTGATCTCCACGGAAGAAGACACCAAGCGCGTTTTCAAGATCACCGGTTCGACATACGACGACGTGGCGGTGCAGCTTGCAGAAAAATTCAAGTTCGAGGTCGTGGCTATCACGCTGCGCGAAAATGTGTCGGTCTGGAAGAACAACTGGACGGCCATCGCCTACGCGGACGGCAAATTCTACCGCGACAAGACCTACGAGCTGGAGATCGTCGACCGCGTCGGCGGCGGCGATTCGTTCACCGCAGGCTTCCTGGCGGGATACCTCGAGGAAGGCGTGGAGCGGGGAGTGAAATTCGGCAATGCGCTGTCGGCCCTCAAGCATTCGATTCCGGGCGACATCAATATATCGACGCGCGACGAGGTGGAGAAGCTGCTGACAACCGGCGGGCTGCGCATCAGCCGCTGAGCTAGTGTAGTGTGTCAGATTATCGAGTGTCTCACCGCTTGGATGAATCGCACCATGGGACTCCGCTGAAGGGCGGAGCGCAGCCATATCTTGCATGATTCCGTCATCCATAGCACCAAAGGTGCGTCGTATGATAGCCTATGGCAAGCGAACGCCCGAAGGGCGGAGCGCAGCCATAGGGAAGCGGGAAAAAAGGAGGAAGCCCTGAAGGGGCTTCGTAAGGGCCGGATTTCATATGCCGCAGTCGCTCGCGGACATCCTCATACACATAACCTTGCGCGCGAGTTCACCGACGATGAGCGGCGAATTGAGCGAGAACAGTGTGCGTCTGGGAGTGGATTCTTTTACGACGCTCCTACAGAGCGTCATGATTTGTTTGGTGGCGTTACCTATGGCATCGCTCGGCGAAGCGCCTCGCTTAGCCATAGGCTATCATACGACGCACCGTTGGTGCGTAAGAACCGGAATAGCATTCCGCAGGCCGGAGAACACGATGTATGTGGGTTGCCTTCATCAGCGGGTGAAGGCTGGAATGAAGGCACCATAAACACGATTGTATATTCACCTGCAACTGTGGCGCACTACACTGGCAGACGATTCGGCATGCGACTCGGCCGGGGGCAACTGCCGATCCGGCCGGTTTCGCCTTACGGCGTGGCGTCCGGCAGCTTTCGCAGCTTGCGCCACAGCGTGGTTCTGGAAACACCCAGGAACCGCGCAGCTTCGATCTTGTTGCCGTTGAAGCGGTCGAGGGCGTCTCGAATGGCGTCCGCCTCCGCATCCTGAAGCGGGCGGCTGCGGGCGGCCTGTTGAGAATCGCCGGCGGTCAGCTCCGGTGGAAGATGCTCGAGCTGGATTTCACCGCCCTTGCACAGCACGAATGCGTGCTCGATGATGTTTTCCAATTCGCGGACGTTGCCGGGGAACGGATGCCGCATCAGCAGTTCCATCACGCGGTCGCTCACTCCGGTGATGGTTTTGCCGCGGCGGGCATTGAAGCGGCGGATGAAGTGATCGACGAGCAGCGGAATGTCTTCGCGGCGCTCGGCCAGCGGCGGCAGATCGATCTTCACCACGTTGACGCGGTAGAAAAGGTCGCGGCGGAAGGTGCCGTCTTCGATCAGTGCGGCGAGGTCGCGATTGGTGGCCGCGATGACGCGCACGTCGGCCGTGCGGGGCTTGTTGGTGCCGAGCGGCTCGTATTTGCGCTCCTGCAGCACGCGCAGGAGCTTGACCTGCATCGCGGCGGAGAGGTCGCCCAGCTCGTCGAGCAGGAGCGTGCCCCCTTCGGCGGCTGCGATGCGGCCGGGTTTGTCGCGGTCGGCTCCGGTGAATGCGCCCTTGACGTATCCGAACAGCTCCGACTCGAGCAGCGAATCGGGCAGGGCGCCGCAGTTGATCTGCACGTAAGGCCCGGATGCATGCGGGCTGAGGTGGTGGATCGCCTTGGCGAATAGCTCCTTGCCGGAGCCGCTCGGGCCTTGTATCAGCACGGTGCTGTCGCTCTCGGCGATGTCGGGCAGGATTTCGAATATGCGCAGGATGCGATGGTTCTTGCTGACGATGTCTTCGAAGGTGTAGCGGCCGGCAAGCTCCTTGCGCAGTTCCTCGATGGCCGACAGGTCGCGGAAGGTTTCGACTCCGCCGATCACCGCGCCGTCTGTGTCGCGCAGCACGGCCGTGGAGATGCTGATAGGCACTTCGCGGTCGTCCTTCGTGAGGATGGTTACCGGCAGGTTGACGATCGGCCGGCCGGTTTCGATCGAGCGGGCGAGGGCGCAGTCGCCCTGGCAGATGCTTGCGCGGAAGATGTCGAAGCAGAACTGGCCGAGCGCCTCCTCGCGGCTGAACCCGGTGATTTCTTCCGCGGCGCGGTTGAACGACGTGATGCGGTCGTCGGAATCGACGGTGAACACGCCGTCGGCGATGCTGTCGAGGATTACTTCTGTATGGCTGATGTTTTTTCTGGTCATGGCCGGCGTCCTATGCTTCACACTTTCATTGTACGATATACAGGAATTTTGTTCAATGATGCTTCGGATGCCGGCATCGAACACGTTCTGAAAAATAGCACTGAGGAATGCTCAGCATGGAAAGCCCTATCAAGCAGCCCATCCGCATCCGCGAACAGCTCGGCGTTTCATACAAGCGGGCGCTGATCAGGGTCGACGCAGGCGGAGCATCGTCGCTGGCCGACGCGACGGGAAGCGTTCACGCCGTGCAGGAGGTGCCGTCGTTGACGTTCGACAGGACGGCTTCGCCCGCTGCTTCGCTGATTCTGACAGACCTCGCGCCCGGCGCCCGGCTGCTCCGTTCGGATGGGCGATTACAAGGTGATCGAGTTCTTCGAAGACGGCCGCCTCGAGCTGTACAACCTTCGGGAAGACATCAGCGAAGATCACGACCTCGCCGGCGAGAGGCCGGAGCTTGTCCGCGAGATGCAGGGCATGCTCGCCCGTTGGCGCGAGTCTGTGGATGCAAAAATACCTCAGCCCAATCCCGAGTGGAAGTAAGTGAAGTGCGGAGTGGTGTATCCGAGGGAACACTGGACGATTTCAGGGAGAATGGAAAAATGAAACGAACGTTTGCATTGTCGGTCGTTGTGGCGTTTGCCGCGTTTTGTGCTGCCTGCCCGCTTGCTGCGGCGGAGGATGACCAGGCCCGCCTGCTGCCTTACAACACCATCGCATACCTGAAGATCACCGACGCAGGCAAACTGCAGGAAGCGTTCGCCGCGTCGGGTCTGAAGGAGCTACTGCTGAATGAAGGCCCGGCCGCCGTTCAGAACGAGGTGGCCGCGTGGGAGCGGCTGGCGGCGAAGATCAAGACGATCCACGTCAGCTTCCACGGCTTCACCGAATACCGCAACCCGGATATCGACCTGCTGTTCGTGGCTGAGCTTGCGAAGCACGAACCGCTGCCGGCGTTGGTTTCGCCCATCGTTGCCGGCTTGCTCGTGGAGGACGAAAATATCGGCCGCGTGCCCGTCTACCGGGTCGCTTTTGAAGAAATGGAAAAGATAGGCTCCTACGTATTGCTCGCCACGGTGGGGACGCGCCTGGTTGCGGCGTCTGACCGCGCGGTGCTGCGGAATTATCTCGCTGCCCTCGAGCAGGGCCGCGTCGACTCGCTCACCGAGCATCCGGGCTACCGCCGCGTTTCCGGCGGAAAACCGGAGGGCGACCTGATCCTGTACACCACGCCTGCCGGTGTCATCAGCGTGTTTGGAATGGACAGGAGCGCACGAAGGCTCAGAATGCTTTTCGATATCACCGGGCTTCGGCACGTTCGAGCTGCCATGCTTATGGCGGAACTGGCCGGGACGAAGATCACCTGCCGCCTGGATATGGACACCGGCAGCAATGCGTGGCGGTTGCTTGCGCAGCCCGCCACGGCCAGGAAGATGCCCGACTACCTGCCGCTCTCCACGGTTTTCTGTGCCGCGGCCAGCATCGGCGACGGCAAGAAAACGCTCAGCCTGTTCCACGAATTCCTGCTCGAGGTGCTTATGCATGCAGGCGAGGTGGACGGCAGAGAGGACTACTTCGAGAAAATCCGCGAAGCCGAGCGCGAGCTGGGCATCAGCTTTTATGAGGCCGCCGGCCTGGTCGACGGCGAGATCGGCTTCCTGTTCGATCGCGAGTTCGACGATGACGGCCTGTGCCTGTACGCCCAGACCGTGGATCCTGCGCGCGGATTGAAATTGCTGGGCGATTTCGCTGAAGCCGAAGGCCGCGGCGAGCTTGAGACCGCCGCCGTGGATGGCGTGAACATAAACAAACGCGGACAATTCGTCTGGAGCGTTTTCGACAAATGCGCCCTGATGGCACCTGAGCGGCAGACGGTCGAGAATTGTATCCGGGCCTATAAACAAGGGCAGACGCTTTCGAAGGACGAGCACTACCGCAAGGTGATGGAGCAGTTGCCGTCGACTAACGTGATGGCAGCTTACCTGAACCTCGCTCCGATGTTTGACGCACTCAACCTGGAGCCGGGCGCCAGGGACGTTTGGGCGCGTCTTCTGCCTGTCGGCGCCACTCTCACCGCCAACGATGGGCTTGTGGAGATCAGAATCGTCCGTGAACTGCCGGACAAAGCATCGAACATAGGCGAACTCTTCGGCATCTTTCTGCAACGTGTCGGCGGAGGCGCCAGGCAGAGGGCGCGAGTTACAGCCTGCCTGGCCAACCTGCGTCAGGTGGCGGTCGCCTGCACCGTGTATGCCATCGACCACGATGATATTCTGCCTGCCCACTTGAATGATCTCGTCGATGCGCAAGCCATCCAGCGATTGCCCAACTGCCCCGCCTGCAACGCTCGCTACGATACAGCGATGGGCGTGGCGAAGGCCAGGCTGCGGTTGAGCAGGATTCAAAGACCTGCCAGCTTCATGATTGCGTGGTGTCCGGCGCCCGCGCACAACGGGAGGCGGGCAGTGGCCTTTGCCGACGGGCACGTCGAGATGCTTACCGTGAACGAATTCAACCTGCACATGGCGGAGCTTCGCAAGCAGATTGCGGAAATCGAGAAGCAGGATTAGAACCTGCATAAACCGGCAACACCTGATGATGCGGAGATCGCCCGCCGTTGGCGCGTCAACCGGCGAAAACGCTTGACTCGACGGCCGTATGACGATAGCATGACTGATGCAGGTTAAGGTTTTTCCGCACTCGCAGGAGAAGACCATGACAAACATGTTGACACACACGGTGATGCTGTTCGGCGGCATCGGCACGGCCGAGCTCCTGGTGATAGGTGTTGTGCTGCTGCTGATATTCGGCTCGCGGCTGCCCGAGGTTATGCGTTCGATGGGCCGAAGCGTGACCGAGTTCAAGAAGGGCCTGCACGAAACCGAAGACGACCTCAAGGACATGCGCACCGGCTTGGAATCTACCCCCAAGAAGCCAGACGAGAGCTGAGCAGCAAACCGAAACGGGGAATCTTCGCCAATCATCACGAGTTGCCGCCGGGCACGTTCGCCCCGCGGCAATTCGTTTTCTGTTTCGCCGCGCCGACACCGAGCACCGGTTCCTGCCTCCGCTGCTGCATTTTTCACTTGAACGCCTCCGGCCTTCGTGATACCGTAACATCATCGGACCTGCAAAACCACGGCACCACGGAGGTCGGACGCTGATGGCAGACAAGATGAAGGCGGCGGTTTGCACCGAACCGCGCAAGATCGAAATTCGCGATGTTCCCACGCCGCATCCCGCGGAATACGAAGTGCAGGTGCAGGTGAAGGCTACCGGCCTGTGCGGGTCGGACGTCGACGGCTATCTCAACCGCCACCCGATGATCGGCTACCCTATAATACTGGGGCACGAATGCGCCGGCGTGATAACCGAAACAGGCCCCGGCGTGACGGATGTGGCCGTGGGCGACGAGGTGATCATCGAACCGTTTTTCACCTGCAAGACGTGCCCGGCGTGCCGGCGCGGCCACTACAATCTGTGCAAGAATCTCAAGATCATCGGGCACCAGATCAACGGCTCGATGGCCGAGTATGTGATTGCGGAATCGGCGTTTGTGCATCACCGGCCGGCAGGCCTGTCGTGGGGCGAGGCCGCCATCGCCGAGCCGCTCTCGGGCGCACTGCACGCGGTTGAACGCTGCAACCTGCACGCAGGCGATATTGCCGTGGTCATCGGTTGCGGCACGATCGGCTCGTTCGCACTGCAGCACGCACGCAACAAGGGCGCCCGCGTGCTCGCGGCCGACATCGTGGATTCGAAGGTGCGGCTGGCGAACAAGCTCGGGGCGACGTGGTCGATCAATCGATCGCTGGTCGACCTCCGCTCGAAGGTGTTGGAAGTAACCGGCGGCATAGGCGCCGACTGCGTGATCGAAGCCGTAGGCTCGCCCGAGACGCTGGCCGAGACCGTGCGGCTGGTGCGGCGCGGCGGAACCATAATGCTGATCGGATGGACGGGCAACCCGACGGATGCAATCGACCTGACCTCCGTGACGCTTGACGAGCTGACGCTGCTGGGCACGCTCGGCTTCTGCTGGGATTTTCAGCGGGCGCTGCCGCTCGCCGAGGCCGGCAGGGTCGACCTCGCTTCGATCATAACGCATCATTTCGCACTCGACGACGTGGAGGAGGCGATCAAACTGCTGCATAAGGGCGGCGAGGGAGTGGGCAAGATCATCATCGAGTGAGCGGGCGGCGGCATCGCGATTGCGACGAAAAATGCTGTAATCGGCGCAGCGTTTTCGGTATGATTGCGTTAGCAAAATTGCATCCGCTTGGGGCACAAGCGAACGGCGGCGATGCGAATCGTCCGCGAACGCGAGGCATCATTCCTTCATGCAAACATCTCCCATTCCCAGCGGCATGCCCGAGCTGGACGAAGTCCTGCAGGGTCTGCAACTCGGCGATAACGTTGTCTGGCAGGTGGACGACCTCGACGAGTATGTCGATTTCGCGAGGCCGTTTGTTCGCCAGGCCGTCCACGACGGGCGCACGTGCGTGTACATCCGTTTTGCTCCGCACGCTCCTGTTCTGGCGCCCGATCCACACGTGGAAGTGGTGGAAGTGGATCCCAGCAAGGGCTTCGATGTCTTCTGCAGCCAGATTCACCGGATCATCCGCGAGAAGGGGCGCGGAGTGTTTTACGTGATGGACAATCTGTCGGTGCTGGTGGAGGAATGGGCTACGGACGAGCAGCTCGCGAACTTCTTCCAAGTCACATGTCCGTACCTGTATGAGCTTGACACCATCACATATTTCGCGCTCCTGCGCGGCGCCCACGATTTCAACGCAGTGGCGCGCATACGCGAGACCACGCAGTTGCTCATAGATGTGTACCGCGTGAATGAAGAACTGTACATACATCCGTTGAAGGTCTATCGGCGTTATTCGCCGACGATGTTCCTGCCGCACAGCAGGTCGGACGATGGCTGGGTTCCGGTGCTGCAGAGCGGCGAGGCGGCGGCGGTCGCGGGGCGGGCACGCAAGCATCCGCTCGGTTCGTCGGCCGATTCCACCGCGCCGTGGGACAGCGTTTACCGCAAGCTGATCGAGTATGAGCGATCCGGCGGAACATCGCCCGAGGCCGATCCGGAAATCAGCGCGCTCAAGCAGGAATTCACGCGGATGCTGTTTGGAAACCATCCCGAGTTCAACAGACTGGCATACGAATTCCTGACGCTGAAAGACCTGTTTGCCGTGCGCAACCGGATCGTAGGCTCGGGACGGATAGGCGGAAAGGCAGCAGGCATGCTGCTCGCCAGGAGCATACTCCTGAGCGGCGCCGACGGGCCTGACTTCAAGGCAGTGCTCGAGGATCACGATTCGTTTTTCATCGGGTCAGACGTGTTCTTCACGTTCCTGGTCAACAACGACCTGTTCCGGCTGAGGCTGGAGCTGTCGCGCGATCCGGATTTCTCGCGCGAGGATTTCGAGGAGGTGGAGGCGCGTTTTCTGGCGGGAAGTATGCCGCACGAAACCGTCCAGCACCTTCGCGAGATGCTGGACTATTTCGGCCAGGCGCCCGTCATCGTGCGGTCGAGCAGCCTGTTGGAAGACAGCATCGGCAACGCGTTCGCCGGGAAGTATCGCAGCGAGTTTTGCCCCAACCAAGGCCCGCCGGAAGAAAGGCTGACCGCCCTGCTGCGGGCGATCAAGCTGGTCTACGCGAGCGCGCTCAATCCCGATGCGTTGTCGTATCGGCGCCGCCGCGGCCTGCGCGATTCGGACGAGCAGATGGCGATACTCATCCAGCGCGTTTCGGGCATGCCGTACCGCCGATATTTTTTCCCGAGCCTCGCGGGCGTCGCATTCTCGCGGAACCTGTATGCGTGGAACGACCGCATCGATCCTCAGCAGGGCGTGATAAGGCTGGTATTCGGCCTCGGCACGCGCGCGGTCAACCGCGTGGGAGGCGACTACCCCCGCCTGATAGCCGTCAGCCATCCCGGCCTGCGGCCCGAGGTGGGCATGAAAGTGGCCAAGTATTCGCAGTGGAACGTGGATGTAATAGACCTCGAGTCGAACGAACTGCTGACGTTGCCGGCCGGCGAATTGCTCGATGCGGGCGATTATCCGAACATACATCTGCTCGCTTCCATCATGTCCGACGGATA
>Ga0307378_10003075_pt1 | contig 24724 bp, 37 predicted proteins | sample UN1MG_FD_202238 | JGI IMG/M metagenome (GOLD analysis project Ga0307378, IMG submission 202238) | Soil microbial communities from Risofladan, Vaasa, Finland - UN-1 | ecosystem: Environmental > Terrestrial > Soil > Coastal area > Acid sulfate soil | place: Finland: Risofladan, Vaasa | collected...
GGAGTACCTGGAGGATATCTATGACCACAATATACGCAATTTATATACAAACCGGATTGAAGATCGGCCACCCATTGAACAAGTTTTTTATTATCCTCCTCTAACTTCCGGAATATCTCCTCCCGACAATCACACGCATGATGATGTGTTACACCTTCTATCCCTATAAAATCGCCCATTACTATTTCTCCTTTTTCAATTCCTCTATTTTTTTCTTTATCATTTCCGGAGTTATGTTTGTAAATACATATCCAGCATTGCAAGTATCTGTAATATGTTCGTTAACAAAATCTACGAATCTTCCTAATTTTTTATTTTCATCCCGAAGTATGCTAATCAAACAACCGGTACAGTATATACTACCCTTAAATGTACTTTGGAAACATTCTTGCACTCCTATACCTATGCACTTACTCATTGCACCACTCCTCCAATATCTGCTTCAACACATCTGTATACTTCGTGCACTTTTCCATCTGGTCCATCCAGCATAGCACGATAAGGGATGGTGCTATCAAAAGATACAGTGACTCCCGGTTTGAGTAGCGGATCTACCGGGAACCACTTACCTTTGTCATTCCAATACCCTGGACCTATAGAGAGAAGAATACCATATCCTTCAGCATAAAATTCTCTATATTGTATGGGTATTAAAATTACTCCTAATTCGCCCAACGTCTCCGGGGGTGGGGCAGGCCAAATGAAGGCCTTGCTTTCCAATGCTCTATAAGGAAAGTGCATATTACCTTTGGCATCGTGCCATGGTGATATAGTTTCGATCTTTTTCTTTTTTTTATTCATTAAATACCCCTGGGCAAATATATGTTGCTATATTTCCTTCGGATTCTTGAACGGTAACTTTATAGCAGCTATCAATTTGATCGCAGATCCATTTTGCTACGTTTTCTGCTGTAGGATTCAATTCTACAACTTTATCATCTATATCATCCCAACCTATCCCTTTTAGGTCATTCAAAAACTTATGATCCAATCGATCATGAATTCTTTTTTTGATTTCAGTAAAATCCACCACCATCCCATTTTGATTCAGTTCATCTGCTTGGCAATAAACAACAATTACAAAATTATGCCCATGAGTATTACTGCATTTACTTTTATAAGGTAAATCTAATCTATGTGCTCCAGCTATTTCCATTCTCTTTTCAATTCTGTACATTATTCTTCCTCCAATTCATATAATGCGGGAACTCCCCTAAACTGTTCTCCTAAACCTAAGCCACAGCCTACCAAAAATTTATCTCCAGTATAATCAAAACCAACTATATCTGGTATATACTTTGGGACATGGTCAGCAGAAACATTCGGTTTATTAATTAGCACCGCTGTTCTAACCGTAGCTTTTGGGTACTTCTTTTTTACTATTTCTGCTGCTACCCATAAAGTTAACCCTGTGTCTTTTATATCATCTATCAGCCACACAATTCGATCGTCAACAATATCCTCGGATAACTCTAGTGGGTATGTTACTTCTACATGCTTGCTACTAATAGTCCCATGTCCATAAGAGGATAACCCGAGATAATCAAATACTACATCATCTTGTACCGTCAAGTTTAACTTTCGTATTATGCTGCTTGCAGTGAAATTACCACCCTTTAGAATGGTTATGATGCACTTTCTTTTGCACTGCTCCTCAAGATATGTCCGCAAGGCACCGCCCATACATTTTAGGGCACAATCTACTTGGCCAGCAGTTTTATATAGCTTAAGATTCATGCGTAACCTCTTCTACATCACTTATTCCATTTGATTGTCGTACGTAAAATGCCTTGTTGTCTTCTGAAAATCCTGCCACAACAGCTATCTGATTTTCGTGAGTTATGCAAAGGATCTGCAGTCCCAGCTCTTCTGAAATCTTCTGCATCATTTGGGACAGAAACGAAATCACTTCTTTATGTAAGCAGCGAAAAGGTTCGTCTAATATTAGTACATTTTCTGATCTAGGTTCTCGAATAGCCCAAGAGACAATTCTAAGAGCGAAAGAACAAACATCTACCAAACCGCCACCCTTTTCATCCTTAGGTGAATACCTAGTCCCATTCTCTACTATAAACAGCTCTATCTCTGGCTTCCCTCGATTATATCTACTTTCAAGCTCAAATGTATATTCATCACCAAAGACAGCTTGTAAGGCCTGTGTAACGAGCCCCTCGAATACGATTTTAGTGCTGTCTTGTGCCAGAATACCCACGGCCCCCATAATTTCCTGTGCCTCCTTTATAGTTGCGAGTTCTTCAGTCAGTTCCTCTATTCTAGCTACAGTATCTAAACGATTTTTCGTCGTTAGTTTGATAGTAGCTTTTGTATCGGCTAGAAATTCTTCGTAGGACTTTATGTTGAACATCTAACTTATATCCTCAAGTATGTCAATTCTCGTACCTATCTTGAACATGGTAGGAGGAAAACTAAGTGGCTCATTAACAACCAAAGGAATACCTATATCCTCTCCGGCACCAAATGTCATCCACTTTACTCCTTTTGTATCCTTATCATACACAACTTCGGCATGGCCAGTAGAAACCAAACCGCTAGTCGGAACTGGAGACTTCACTTTCGGCTTTGGTGGCACGCTGGATAATCCCAGCCAATTCCTGATCCAATGTTTCAAGTAGTTCTTCATTTTTTTCTTTCTCCTGCATAAATTCACTTAAGACCACTTCTGCATCTGCCTGTGAATCCACATCAAATTTTTCTTTTAGTTGCTTTAACACCTGGGCCTTACTACCTTCATTCTGGGCTTGTGTTTTTTGCAGCTCTTTTATTTTCCGTTGTTTAGCTTTAACGCTAGCAATCACATCACTCATGATTTAACCTCTTCCATACATTCATCAATAAGATCCTGTACTTCTGGACGAGTCTTTTTATCTTTGAATATTTGTAGCATGAATCGCATCCAATTTTTTGTACTTCCATCTTTAACTTCTGAACTTCTCTTTATGGCATCAATAAATCCTTCTACATCAAAACTGTTTTTGGTAGTGTTCTTTGTTAGATCAAAAACCTCCTCTGAAGGGGTGTAAGTCAAAGGATGGAAAGTCACTTCACTTGTTTCTGTATCAAAAGTCACTACAGATGGTTTATGCTCTAAATCATACGTCGATACTGTCTTTCTAACCAAGCAACCCGCATTAACTATTGTTCGGCTTTGCCAAGTAGCTTTGAAAGAATAATGATAATCTCCTGCCACAACCAAATTGTACTCAGGATACTTTGCCAAAAATCTCTTGGGCTTTACTAGATGCTGCCCTGGATACAATTCTCTATCACCTATCATGGCGTGGATTACAAGAACGTTATAGACATCTGGATATTTTGGTTTAGGAACTGCTGCACCAAAACTAGCTCCGTATACGTGTACTTCATCCCGTGCTCGTGTTCCAGGAGGTCTAAGTCTGGTACCTTCTTCCCCCACCAATTCAATATCTCCAGAAGCTGCTAGAACAGCTAAAGGACTATTAGGCAATGTTCCTAAAGAATGCCCAGATATATCGTGCTGTCCAGCGATGCAGTAAAACTTCCTTTTGTGTTCTTTCAATAAACTGATAACGGCCGCTTTAACTCGATTAGCTGGCGAATGCGTATCAAACAAATCTCCTGACTGCAAAACGTAATCGACCTTGAACTTATCGAAAATGGTAAGAGCTTCTGCCGTTTTGGCCAGTTGTGTCGCAAAGAAATCGTCTTTCCGCTTACTGGGTCCTCTATTAGTATAATGGGTGTCACCGAAAATTCCAAGAATCATTTTTGTACCTCAACTAGTTGCTTTTGAAAAAAATCAAAAAGGAACATCGAATCCTCTTTCATTTGTTTTTTCATAATGAGTTCATCTAAATCATCCATTATTTTATTCAATTTTATTTCCTGTGAATCTACTACTTTCGCTGCAAATGCTTTCTGTCTATCAAGAGAATACCATATTATGTGTTTAAGTTTTTCCGAAGCGAAGGGTAAATCTACTATCTGTTGTCCCATTAACAAATATAGAGATTCAAAAAAGTTATAATTAAGTCCACAAAGCATCTCACTTATCTCTAAGATTTCCGCCCCACTTGAATGGAGAATAGACATGATCTCACTTACCATATAAGTGCCAACATGATTTTTCATATTTGGTATTGGTGTTAATCGTTCAAAATCTTCTAAACATCGAATTTGATTGAACAACATTTTTACTCTCCTTGTAGAAGAACTCCATCCAAAAATGTTCTATCTAATAGTTGTGGTTTCCATTTAACATTTTCAAGAGAAAAAAGATAGTGATTAGGAGTTAGTAAACGAACTAATGTCGGGCTACATAAAGCCATAGCACAGTTATGAAAATGGCCGTGAATGTTGATTGTTCGCATATCGCCAAATTCAGGAATAGGCATAGGCTTGTGTGATAGCAATACACGCGTTTTTTCAACTTGCCCTCCCAGAACTTTCATTTTAACTATAATTGAGCCATGTTCTAATACTGCAGCAAAACCTTTGTTCAAATACCATTGGGTACTTTCCTTGTCATGGTTTCCTCGAAACAGAATTTTTATGCCAGGAAGATCTGAAATCCACGGCACAAATTCTTTTTTCTTCCCTAGAAAAACATCTCCTAAATGATAAATCAAATCGTTGGGGAAAACTAATGACTGCCAAAATCGTTTGATTCGTGCGTCATTATCGAGCGGTCGCATGCCTTCTTTAATCAATTTACTGTGGCAAATGTGCGTGTCAGATATAATCCAAACCTTCCGGGTTTTATCTAATCGCTCTTTCATTCTTTATACGACTCCAGTAAGTGATCTTTGGTTTCCATAACAAGTGTGCTGGAACACATCGGACACGTGGTCAATTGTTCCAGCAATTCATCAAACTGTTTTTGATTTTCCGCCTCATTTATTTCTGTTTGAGCTATTTTCTTATTCATTTCTTTAAGTTGCTCCACTAAAGAACTTAACGCGGATATCTTCGCTTCCGTATTATTATACTGTTCTTTGGCACCTTCTACCTTAGTTAATTTGATTTCTAAATCCTTAGGAAGAATAATTTTTTTCTGGTCTATATTTTTCAAATTTTTAATAAGATCACGTAGCGAACTAACGCAAGTAGTATTTTTTTCATTGTTCTTTAAAGTTGTTTCTATTTCAATTAATTTAGTTTCTAAATTCTTGGGAAGAACTATTTTTTTCTGATCTATTTCCTTCAAATTTTCAACAAGATCGAACAATGAGTTAACTCGTGAAGTATGCTTTTCATTGCTTTTCAAGGCAGCATCTGTATCTACTATTGCTTCCTCTATATTTTCAGGAAGTGTTATCCACCCCTCCTCAATATCTTTCAAATCAGTAATCATAGAAGATAATGATTGAGAAAGTGAACTAATGTCTCGAATATCTTCATTTATCCCACAGGCCTCGCCCAGTTTCGATTCAAAACCTTTTATATCTATTTTAGAAAGAATAGCAAGATTCGCATCTATCTCTTCTAAAGCTTCCTTTTGTAAGATGAGATGCTCAGTCGCTCTACGTGCTTTGCTTTTTAGAAGTGTTATGATCTTATCTATATCATCCAGCTTAGCTATTTCACGGATGTGTTGAGCTACTTGTCCCGGAGAATCCAGAACTAAGAAAGGAAGACTCTGTTGCTTTTGAATATTGACATCTAGAATATTGAGAGCTTCTTGAACCGCCTCCGGCGGGTTGGAACCGAACGCTGTGAAAACTTCTTCTTCAAATTCTCCAGCAGTTAGAACGTACTCATTTACCTTGGGACCTTTACTCCGCCGAACTCTTGCGGTATCTGTAATCAATTCAACAGTAGCTGGGCCATCTTGAAAATTGCTAATGAACCCATCACCTAGTGGTCTATTTGCAATTGGCCATTCAATAGCACGAAAAAGGGCCGTCTTTCCTATATCGTTTCCTTCGCCCACAATTATGTTAATGCCTGGGCCAAATTTCAGCACGGTATCTTTATGTGATTGAAAGCATGTTATTCTAACTTCTTTCAGCATGACTGATCTCCATGGCCTCGCTTTTCTTCAAGCAATTTTCGTAAGTACTGATTTTCTCTTTGAGTAGCTTCAAGATCAAAAAGCTGATACTTGATGCACACCCGCAGATAGTCTAAGGATTCCTGCAACTGTTGTAGACTTGTTTCCAATTTCTTTCGTCCAATTTTCAATTGTTTAGCCTTCTTAGCTAAATCAGCAAGTTTAGGATGGGTAGGATTTCTCCCCTCAAATTCTACCAATATTTTATCTAATGCCGATTTCAATTCGTTGTTATCCATTATTTTGCTTCCAATAAAAGTTTCTTAACTTCTTCAACTGTACCTACTACAGCAATGGGTCTTACCCCACCAAAGTCTATACCTGTTCCAGCTTTAGTAATGGGAATATCCCCAGAAGATCCACCTAAAAGTCCGGTAGGTATCATTTTAGGCATTAGAAAACAAACCTGATCTGCGTTTACGGGAAGTGATATTGTATCGCCCTTCTCACTCATAACTACGTTAAGATCTACCCATCTCATCTTTTTCTCCCTATTAAATTCAATTATAAAATAACGAAGCGGGTCGGGACAGATCAAACCCGACGACCTTGCTCCGGACGTATCCGCCGCTTCTCTATCATGGTATTCAATTATAGTATATCGCCTTCTTCATACCTACTCCAGTGCAGGGATTCACGTAAATGTTTTACTGTTTGATAATAGTATGCCTCACAATTGTGGCAAGCTTTGCAATATCGACTACCAGTAGTTCCGCATCTCGATACCAATCGACCGCCCATTTTCTTCATTTTCATGGTTACATACTCCATGAAACCTTCAGTTGCACAATAGTAAGAATTAATATGTCGCTGTTGCCAAGTATAACATTTCATTGGGCAACTATGCTCAGAAAATGTTTTGAAATAGTAATTACCTGATAATTGGTCTTTCTCACATCCCGGAGGTTCTTGATCATAATAAGCCATAAATGTCAAAACACAGGGCACGCCAAAAGCTATCCAATTTCTAATGCCGGAACTAACAAGATGTAAATTAGTAGGAGAAACCCTAAAGCGAACAAACATTACATTCTTAACAGTTTCTTCTGTACGCTCATTGGGCCAATCCATAGAATACGGTGACATGGGTTCTTCTTCTTCCTTTGGATTTGCCGTCAGAACTACTGGACCAGGAAAATCTAGATTAGGTATAGAAGTGTTAAAGAAGACTTTCTCGTACTGTTTCGCTGTTTCGATCACCAACTCCCGTTGGATATTGGAATCGTGCCCACAATTCATTCTTACAATCCCTGTGCCGACCTCCTCTGGGCTTGGAATACTGGGCTGGTCAATGTTATTGTAAAAGGCATTGGGACGATTGTAGAAGCACTGCGAACAGTTATTCGGGCACAAACCTGTCTGAGGACGGCAGTCAAATACTGGACTACCTTCTTGTTTAGGATTCCTTTTGGTGAGCATTTTTTACCATCCTTTCATAGCATTCTTCATTAAGCTTTTCTTTTCTAATAGTTAAATCTGATTCGCATAAAATAAAAGTGATGGCATTCGCTTCTCCCAGTCCTCCTCGTTCGCCATACTCTCCATCAAACATCCCTTGAGCAACTTCATTAATATTTTTGAGTCGCAAAACTGTTTTGTTCTGTTTTGAATAGATATGGGTGGCTAAGAAAAGACCAGCCACCATTCCTGCGATTCCAGAAAATATAAACACACTTAAAATTATAGGGAACAAATCATTCATTTTTTGCCCTTTCCATCTCTACTTTTTCAGCATCTCGGTCTCGGTTAGCTCTATCTTCATATCGAAATTTTCCTGTAGGATAGCGAAGATTCAATTTAGCTCTAGTCACGGCAATGCAGTCATTTAAGGTGGTACCAAAATCCTCCACTAGTAATTGCATCAGTTCCCAAAGCTCTGTATACCCATCCATAAGTCGAGTGGACTCCATCTCATTATTATACACCAAATGCTTTTTCAAAACATCTGCTATCTCTCCTGCTACAATATGTAGGCCGTCTATTGGATCATTCACATTTACTCTCGCCCTAATTCGTGGTTTCATCATTTGTTCAAGTGTCCATCCAAAAATGTCCATCCCTTGTAAAAGATAGAAACAAATATCTCCTATTTCATCTTGGAATCCCAATAGAAATTCATCAGCGTGGAGGTCCTTCATGTGCAGTATGTGGAGCTTTAATTCTGCCACCTCAGTAATTATTCCTAAGGTTGAATGAGTAAACCTACAACAGTTGACCGCCCTCTCAGCAAAATCATTGTTCTCAATAGAACGAATCATGACAAGAAAATCATTGAGCAATCCTAGATCAACTTTGGTTTTCATTTGCTAATCTCCTACGACACCATTCAGCTATCAGCAACGCATCCGACCGTCCATCTTTTTTTCCTCCTCTAGGACCTGAAAGTTCAGCCTTCGGAAATAGTTTTGTTGCCACCATATACGACTGGACTTTTTTGTCGCCCTTAGCTCCAGTTATTCCAAAATGTTTCTGCCAGGTTTTGGGAATAACCAATTCATATCTTATACGCTTTGCTACTAGCAAACCTTCAAATAAACCCTGACAATACCCTAAACCGAAAGAGGCCTGGGCACGAAATCCCGGAGGCATGGTCTGCATTTTCTCCATGCACACTTGATCTACTTTTTCTATAGAAGAAGAAAATACTTTCTCAATGGAAGCAAGATCATACACATTCTTTTTCTTCTTTCCTTTAACCAACACAACAGTAGGCATATCAAAAATATTTACAAGTGCACCTCCACCTGTTAGTACAGCTATACCACCGCTTAATCCTGGATCAACACCTATAATTTGCATACGATTCTCCTTTTCTATAATGATACTGGTTAGTATGCTCGGTACAGGACTGGTGCTCCCGAGTGTATGCGTCATCACCGCAATTCATACTACCAGATCAATAGCGGGGGTGGGATTTGAACCCACGACCACCGGGTTATGAACCCGGCAAGCTAACCAGACTGCTCTACCCCGCTGCTAATATGATGGAGTCTCCGGTATCCTCCATAGGAGTGTATCTCCCCACCATATTTATGTTACTTCCTAACCATAGTTAGTAACTACAACACTTTACAATTTTTTAGATGTATATTTGAAAACATATCTATATATTTTACCGTTCCCACAATCATAACTAGCTCACTTTTGCGTAATTTTCTGATTTCAATTTTTGATAAATCAAACTGAATATATTTTCTGGCAGAATCCGCTAGCTCCATCCGTACTCGGGGAGCACCAAAGTATTTACTAATGTGCGTAATATAACCTGAAACAATTATCCGTTCTCCTAGATACTTGTTTTCTGCTGCATACACGTTTGATGCACATTCATCATACAGATTGTCTGCGGCAATCATACACATCGGCTCCACTTCTACTTTTGGTCCAACATTATACCACAGATTGCCTGCCACAAGCCCTAGTATAACACCTAGTACTATCAGAATACCTATACCAAACTTCTTCATAATTTTTCTCCTACCATTCTCTAGGTTTTCTTACTTCGCTCTTATGCAATTCCTGCCAATGCACCCATACGGCTTGTCTCAATTCCTCCTCTAAATTTTCATCTTCAACATGTTTCACCCAACTCTTCCGTGTTCTTTCTGTATCTTGAAATTTTATTTTAGTCATAACTTTCATTGCTGCGTCCATGCCATGCTGACATTGGGCTAAGAAAACTAAATTGGAACCGATGTCATCCATTCCATAATCGAACATGATCCGAAACATGCCTTCTCGGAAGGGGGGGCCACAATTATTCTTTTTGTTCTTGAATTTGGTCCATACACCTATAGCGATTTTTGAAGCATTATGAACCTCTCGGAATTTTTTAAGGTGCATTGAAACCGAAGAATAATATTCTTTTGATCTTCCTCCAGAACACGTTTCACCACCAAAAGCCGAACCCATATTGTCTCTAGCCTGATCAATAAGGAATATAGTGGTGTTACTTTCTGCTAACTCCTTGATATACTTCCTGTATGCTAAAGACAACTGTTTGGCACGGTATGCACCGAAGCCTTGTTCATCCATTTTATGTTCCATTTCAAAAACGGAAGGAAGGGCGGAAACACTATCCACAACAATCAATTTGGCCTTCTTATTCATTGCCCTTTTTGTTTCTTTCTTAGCTTCCACGGCAGCCGCTTTAGACTGGGTCTTCTTTTCTTCTTTTGTCTTTCTCGGTTTACCATTCGGATACATAACATTAGTAATCCCGTTGTCAAACAGATCTTCAATAGTTTCAGGATAGCCAATACTATCCACCTTAGCTAAATCTAATCCGCAGGCTTTCTTAACGAAATCAGCAGCTAACATATGTTCAACATCCATATAATGCGTTTCTATTCCCATCCTCTGGGCATACCCCATAGTAGTAGCGGCCATTACGGTTTTACACGTTCCTGTACCACCAAAGATGTGATAAATCCTACCAACAGGAATACCTCCAGGATATCTATTAGAAATAGCTATATCCAGTACAGTACTTCCTGTGGATATCCACTGGGTAACGCCCGGAAGATCCATAACGACACCTGCTTCTTTAGTAGCCGCTCTAACCTCTTGTATAGTATCTTCCTTCTGGGATGTTTCTAGGATTTCTCTCTTTCCCATCTCTAGTTATCTCCTTCCTGTTGAGCATCTATTTCTGCTTGCCGTTGTTCAGCGATAGAAGCTTCATAATCTATATCCAATTGTCTTTTCTCTCTAGTCATATCGGTATTTTGAGCCAAGTAATAATTGTGAACGTATAGGGTAACCAAATTTCGGATATTCCCCTTACGCTGCTCCATACTCGTTTGAAGAACAGAAAAGGAATCGGAAAGAAGCGAAAGCCTTACATAATCACTTTTAGCTTTACGCACTTCATCTTGAATCCCCACAGTATCGTTGATAGCATCATTAGTTGGTTTCTTGTCATTGCTCAATCCGTAACTTTCTGGATTTTTTCTAACTTTGGTTTTCAAATCAGATTCAAGAAAATCCACGTCGTTCTTTGCCGTTCGAGCTAATGATTTAGCCATCATTGCTAATTCACCCACCTCATCATATAGATTGGCGTGTGTTTCGCACTCTACTTCAAGATCATATTTATTGATGGGCAAACGTTCCCTAAGTTCAACAAGTGTTTCCATCAAATCTTCTTCTGTACATTCTTCGCGTTTCATATCTTCCCCCAAAATTAACCACCGCGTGCCTTTCTAGCAGCCTCAAGTCTGGCCTGAACTCTAGCTTTCATACTATTCTCACCAGTTGCAGCAACTGCATCCTCTTTAACCATTTCGCGAACAGGGCCATCTCGAGTCTCTCCTCGAGTTTCTCCTCGAGTTTCAGACGCAGAAGCTGGTTTTCGGACTTCAGCAGTAGATTCCTGTCGTGTTTCCGGAGTTTCATCTTCTACTTCTGGTTCCATCTCTACGTCATCCTCTCGGGATTCCTGTCGAGCTCCCCGTTGCGACCCCATATCCGTTCTCTCACGATGCATCCGCCCCTGACTCTGTTCCTTTTCGCCACCCTGCTCCGGATCCTGCTCGAACTGATCACTTACAGCATCCAGCATTTCTTCTTCATCCGAAATCTTCAGAATATCTTTGAATTCTGGCAGATCCAAATACCAACTCTCAGGAACGGCCGGTCCCGCAATTAACGAGCAGCCTGTATAAGAGTACTTGCCCTTTTCTTTGACCTGTTCAAATTCAATATCCCTTCCCTCAGTAGGATGTGAGACATTGATGTACTTCAAGAAGTTCTGCTCATCCTCTTCCTGGCCTCTACGTCTCTTCCTCTTTGATCGGGACTTTATCTCATTAAACAAAGTCACCGGACAATCAAACCATCTTCGACCTTTCTTTTCCTCTTCTGAAGAACTGATATCAACTACAAAGAATAAATACCTTCTAGAAGGATTCAGCTCTTTAATGCGTGGATCTGACGGATCCATCTTACGAAGCTGATCAGCAAACTCGCAGATGGGACAGGGTTCGTCGAACATTCTTCGTTTACAGATGAATGTCTTTCTATTCACACCCACATTTCCATGCTTGAAAATTTCTATTCCAAAATACCCGGGTCTAAGCGGCGGATAAACTATTCGTATGCTACTAGGACCAAGAACAGGCTTCCACTGCGTAATACCTTCACGTTCCAGCTTACCTGTGTCTACGTAGTTGAAGTAGTTGCCGCCAGAAGATTTGTTGTACTCCCTCTCCATTGCCTCCTGTCTCGTTTGCTCAATTTGCATTTCTTCATCTGTCATTTTTGTTTCTCCAAAAATTTATATTCAATACTTCCCTCCTTAAAAAGGAGGTAACTCAACATAACGCAATACAACTGAACCGAACTCAACTGAATTTATTTTTAACTTTCCTCAATCAATTGAAAATGTGATTCAAAACTTTCTTTGCATAAACAATAATGGGTATGTGTCTTTTCTACAAAAACATCATATCTACCTTCACCAGCATACCTATCATCTTCTCCAGCATATGTAGCTTTAACATTATCCCCTACTTTAATATCTTCTTGTGTCCAATCTACTTCAACTAAGCATCGATAATCTACAGCGTTTTCATAGGCCATTTCTAACCGTTCTTCTTCCCTCTCTTCTTCTAAAATTCCCAAGGAAATTTCTCGGTATCTTAATTTAACTTCTTCTAAAATGCCGATCGCTTGGAAATGATCCCGACTCCCCCAGATTATCGTTTCATAGATAAAACGTTCCGCAGCATCAGATTTTAGCTCAGAAGGAATTTGGCTGAAGAAATCTTTTATTTTATTTACTTCAAGTTCAATTTCATCTATAGTTAACTTTTTCTCAAACTGTTCATTATTTTGTTCGGTCATTTATTCTCCTTTTATATTTTCAACACATCTCCCTTAGAAGAATTAAATAATTCCCCCCCCAAAGAAGTAACTCAACGTAACAGAATTGAACTGAACAAAAACCAACCCGATAGAACCCAAAAGAACACAAATCAATTTAACTTAATTTAACCTAACTCATGAAACAAGCTTCAAGGACCATTGCCATAAGCTGATCCTTCTTACCGTGAAACGTATTTTCTGAAAATAACCTCAGAAGTTTAGCTACATCCATAGCGTACTCTACATCTGTTTCTGATATATTCTTAAACTGTTGTCGTAAGAAACCTAATATAGAGTGCCTTATCCGTTCCGAATCCACTTCCTTTATGGTTTGAAATATGTGTAAAATTTTCTTCCATTCCCTCTTCCGAATCTCTGGCTTTCGTATTAACATCCGAGCTAAATCGAAGGCACCGTTTTCTGAATCAATCTCAGTAACCAATAAACTTATTGCCGTTTCTTCATCAGCATCCATCACTTTTTCTAGTAGAACCAATGCTGTTCTGGAAGTCCCCTTACTGTTGCATGCTATAATTTCTAACACATCATTAGATACGTTTAACCCTTTGATTTTACATGCTCGTTCTAAAACGGCCAGGATGTTTTTGGTGCTAAGTAAATCCACTTCATAATCGGTGAATCTATTGTAAAGTGTCGGTATTATGTTTTGCGGATCCGTTGTACAGAAAAAGATGTAGCAATGCTTGGGAGTATCCTCTGTATCTTTTAATAAGGCCTCTTGTGCTGCCTTTGTCAACTGATGTGACTCATCGAAAATGTAGCACTTGGCTCCGCCGCCAAAGGCAGACAATTTCATATTTGATACCACTTCCCTTATGGTATCTATGCCGCGAGTATTGGCAGCGTTGTATTCAAATATTTCATTAGGCTCCGCACCAAATTCTCTGGCTAATATTCTGGCCATGGTAGTTTTTCCACAGCCTTTGGGTCCTTTAAGTAAAATACAATGAGGTCGATCCTCTGGGGTTCGCTTAACTAATCCACGTAGAGAACCTACAACTCCATTATTGCCCACTACATCTTTCCATTCATTAGGACGAACTGATTGATATAAACCCATATTGTTACCTCAAAATGTGTAGCCTGTCCCAAATTAAAGCAGGACTATTAATTGAATAAATGGCCGCCTGCGGGACCAACCAGGCACACGGTCCTAGGTATCTTTAATTGACTGTTCTGAAACAACTCTGACAAACCTCATTCTGCTTTGAAACGTGACCAGCAATGCCTTGTAATCTTGTCGCTGACATGGCGGTCAATGAATCAGAATGAGAAGCTACTTTTGTGATCGCGTTCCAAACGTCATACATCGTCTGGGCATTTTCTGAATCTGCCTCAGCACGAATATCCTCCATGATCTTTTTAGGGATACCATAATCCTGGCGAATGCCGCTCAACACTTTCGCGAGATGTCCCTTGACACTTACTTTGGTCAACTGGCGGATTCTTTCAAACTCATGATCTAATGAATTTGAAGCGTTGCCGATAATTTCAGACATCCAGTCACCGATATTCCCACCATCATCCCGACGTTTTCTTGTGAAATGACCCAAGGATTCTGAAGTGATAGCTCCATTGGTGCACCACTGGCGGAACACATACGGCGATACCTCCACCGTTTCCTTGCCCAAGATGGAATTTCGAATCTGAATGCCGCCGAAAAGCGTATCCTTTTCCTGTGCCTGAAACGTTTTATTAGTGACGATCGCCATGGTTGTGAAATCTAAAGAGGAGGATACGGCGTGATATCCGGCGATGTTCTCCGGTTTTATTGCTGTTTCTACAGCAACCAGCAAAGCTTCATTAGAAACAGGATGTGATTTGACTCTATCCGTGGTAGTCTTAAGCAGCACGCCGTTACTAACGACGGCACGAATCGGTATCGAAAGCCCATCGTTATACCAATGATTCAAAGCAGGGTATAGCAAATTGGCTGGGCATTTCTTTACGTAACCACGCTGCAAACCAATACAACCTGATACCGAGTCCAGAGCATCATCTGCTAATTCAATTCGGCGATCATCCAATTCTAAAACCGGATGGTCTTTATCTCCGCTGAACTCCACCTTCACTCCAGCACCGGGCTTGAGAGTAATGAATTCAAGATTCTCTGTGGGCGCTAGGGTCTTACTTACTTGTTCTCTTGTGAGCAATTTCAAATCACCCAATTCTGTTTTTGTACTTTCGGACATTTGTTTTCTCCAAAATTAGTATTGAATATATTTACGGTATCAATATATTATACTGTGGATAAGGAGGGAAGGAACAAAAGAATTTTACTTTATACTTTACTTAGAAAAATCAAAAAGTTTCTTTAGTAATTTTCTCATATTTTTGAATTCATGTTCCCAAATTATCAAAGTTCGATATCCATATTCAACGAATGAATCCATTCGTTCTTGAGCATGCTGTTCATTGGGTACACCTGTTTTCTCTTCTGAATGCCAATAATCTCCGAATACTTCTATGATTTTCTTTTGTCCATTTATATTGATGAAATCAGGATTCTTACATCCAACTATAAAAGAGCCATCTCCCGTATACTTCCATTCCTTAGGAAAAAGCTGCTGAAGTAAATTATTTAATTTCCATTCTAATTTATTAGGTTTACGATTTACACCTTCAAAAATAGCTTTTATCTGCTTTTCTTTATATTCCAAATTTTCCCAATTCTGCTTTTGGGCTTTTCTATTCTTTTCTTTAGATTCTTTAGAATTAGTTTTTCCTAATTTAGCTATACGTTGGAGCATTTTAGTTTTAAGAGAACTTTTTGTACCTATTCGGGCTTTTCTTACTTTCTGTTTTATTTCATCTGCTTTTTCTACACCATGCATTTCTTCATAAGTTTTACCTTTACGTGAATTAAGAGATCTGGATTTTCTTTTTTTTGTTTCTTTTCTATGCGGCTTTCTTTGTCTTTTTTTAGTTTCTTCAGTTACAGTATGCCCCATAAGACTTTCACTTATTTTTTTGTTGTGTTCTTTAGAATTAGACTTATTCTTTCTATTATGACCAGGAAGATATTTAGGTATACCATTATATTTATGCTGCTTTTGTACTTTTATCCTTCCTCCACAGTCACAAATACAGAATCTATTTGGATAGTATTCTAAATCTTTATATTTATTCCAATTTTCTATCATTTTATGATCGTTAAATAGGTGCTAGTTCATACCAATTGTTTCCAGACTCCCATTCAACCTCTAATGGTATATTTCTTTGCCATTCAAATCTTTTAGACTCTAATATTTCTGTAGCCAACGTTATGACCTCAGACTGCTCATCTGGATTCGTATCAAAATCAATGGAATCGTGAACCTCCAAAAATGCGTAAGAGTCCATTCCTCGAGCAATCATTTCATCATCTATTCGTTGCAGACCATCTAAAAGTAAATGGAATCCTGCTCCCTGGATGATGTTGTTGTACAATTGGAAATAACTAAGCGGACCTGGCCTTTTGCATCCCATGGGTCCTTCATACCCACCAGTTTCATTGTACAACTGAACTATCCTTTTTTGCCAAGCCTGGACTTCAGTATACTCTTCCCAAAATTCATCATAAACTTTTTGAATATGCTTTTCATTTATGCCTCGAAATTCAGGATATCGGGCCATAGCTTTCGGTTGAGAACCATAAAAGGCCGGGAAAACAAAACCATTCTTACCCGCGTATCTTTCTGGTTTGGTTATGTCTTCAAAACTTTTTTGATACAACTTAGCTGACCACCGCCTATGTGAATCATGCGGATTTAGTCGGTCTTCTTTAGCAGCATCCGGATTAGCTAGATTCCATTCTCGTCTATTTATGATTTGCTCAGCTAGTACTGGATCATTGGCGGCCATACCTATAACACAAACCTCAAGTCCACCATAGTCGCCTTCAAGAATGATGTGTCCCTTCCTAGGAACAATGCACTTTCTAAACTTCTTTAGCTCCTCATCATGGTTGAAAACATTCTGAGAATTAGGATCATTAGCAGAAGAACGATAAGTCGCTGCAGTATTCAAATTGTAATTGGGATGCAAAATTCCATCTGCATCCATCAGATTTCGATAATTCTGAACACGTTCAGTTAGACTACAGCATTTTCTGAATCTAAGAATGGCATCTATAAATTCGCTTACCTTAGGATCATCCGCTTTCTGTTTGACCATAAACAGAGCTTCTGCATCTGTGCATCCTAATCCAGTAGGAGTGCCTTTTTCTATTTTTATTTTGGAAATAACATACAAGATTTCTCGAATATTATGATCAGAAGAAATGCTAAATTCTCTGGTTTTTCCTTTCTTATCCTCAATACTTTCGAAGGATGCTACACCAGGAAACGCTCGAACCGTCCTTATCAAATCCTCCTTTTCCTCAGTATAGGCATCGTACATTTCATCCATGACATCTGTATCAAGTCTAACTCCTCGATACTTCAAATTGGCTAGAACAGGAAGGCATCGCATGAAGAACTCATTAAACGAATCTAAGGAGGCATCCAGTGCCAATCTGGCCTTCTGTGTGTAGTAGGATAGCAATGTATATCTAGAATCGAAATTGTTGTAATTTGCTACCTTAGTGAGAGGTTCTTCCGAAAGCTTAGCTACATTAACCATTTCCTTATAGTCATGTCCAGTTAATGAGTACGTTTGAAATCCCAATCCTGTTGTTCTGCGGTTACAATTTAAGACATGTGCACAGACCATTGTATCATGGATGAAATTATTCATAGGAGTATCGAAAAGTTTTCTACTCCACATCTCTTCCATATAGTAATTCTGAACAACCTTAGGTGAAGGACCTAATAGGAACCGTTTCATTGCTACTATTACTCTAGCCAACTCTTCTTCTGTCCATACAGCTTTAGCGTTCTCCGAGAAATGAATCGGGATACACACGGCACTTTCCACTTCATCAGTTATTGAAACAGTATATGTTATAGCATCCTCTGCAAAGGCATTATAAGTGTTTGCCTCATAGTCAAAGGTTACTGGTTTCTCGGTAGTAGCAAAATAGTCAAGAAGTTCTACTGCTTGGTCCACATCCGTTATAAGCATGTTGCCTTCTTCAGTTAACGGTTGAGGTAGGGGCTGATCAAGAGCGGATATTATGTCCACTAAATCATTGACAAAGACAGCAGCATCTATTTTGCCTCCTGGATCTTTTCTATCCCGTATGAAGAAGGAAGGACGGAAAGCGGAGCCAGCCCAACAGTTATGCTCATGTACTGGGAAAACCAAACCATGAACGTTGCTTGCAACAAAAGCACTAAGGCCTTTAGGATTAGCTACCGCTTGAATAGCTTTCGTTCCACAACATATGATCAGCTTAGGTTGAACTTCTTCGATATCCTTCAGGAGTCTTTCCCTACAACATAAGATTTGGTTGACAGTGGCCTTCTTATCTTTGCCCTTATTATCTCTTCCTGGATAGCATTGAACAACTGTGGTTCTAACGCAATCTTCATCTAAATCAATTTCGAAGAACTTCTTAAGCTGTCTCTTCAAAAAGATACCTGGAGCACCCACCAACGGCACGCCATATTTATCATCTGATATGCCCGGTTGTTCATCTATAATAAGTATTCCGGCTTTTCCTTTTCCATATCGCTTAAGCTTTGGATGTCTGCATTTTTCAGAAAGCCCACATGTTGAGCAATCATAAACCTTAGGCGCTCTTTTGGTTTTGATCCCTGAGGACTTCTTTTTCTTTTTCTCAAATTCTTCCGGATGTTCTTCCATATATATTTCTAATGGTCTGAGGAAGAAGGGCGTAGTTTTTTTAATCATTGGTTTCCTTTGGTTTTTCTTCTTCCACAATAGTCGGCATAATACATTTACAGGAACCTCCAATTATCCTAAGTAAATTCTTTTCCGGATAAAAGGATATTTCTCGATGGTCATCGGTAACATCATTAAGAGCATCTGTAATCAAAGTCGGGTTGATACAAATAGTTATAGATAAATTCATATCTACTTCTGGCATATCTATTTCTTCATCTAGTGTACCATAATCCCTATTAACTACTTTGAATACGCATTTTCCTTTGTCAATAGTTATAAGCAACTCCCTATCTACTGTAGCTATATTGGAAAGAAAGGATGCTTGCCTATTTACAACTTGAACAAATTCATCAGAGTACGGGAAGGAAACATTCACATCCTCATCCGTTGGAAAAAATTTAGTTAGATCTGCATAATCTCCTTCGAGTACTTTGGAAGAGATAACTGTTGAATCCTCCAAAATAACATCCACATGATCTACTTTGTCTCCCCTAGTGAAGAAAAGAATCCTTCGAACTTCCTCTTTATATCTATCCACGATATCAATAAACTGAACTGGAAGAGTACATTTAACAACTTCATTAGGATAAGCGTCTTTTAAACATGTGAAGATTCGATACCTATCTGATCCAAATGTCCATCTACCATCCAAGTGTACTCCACACATTGCCTGTGTAGTTAAATCTTCTGAAGCTGCCAGCCTGCAGAATTTGACCGCCTCTATAAAATCAGGGTAGGCGGAAATTTCCATCTGCTCTGTTGCCGCTTCCTTCTTATCGGATTTTTCTTCAGGAACAGTTACCAGCTTACCTTTGAGTCTATTCGTTTTCACCTTAAGAAGGTTCTCGACAAAGATCAATTCTACTTCATCATCACGAATGCTGGTTAGAAGTTTCATAAGTGGCCCTGCCGGGACGTACTTACCTGTTTCTGGGATAATGGAAGTAGAGGTGGTCATTGTTACAGTACCATTACTTGTCATTATTCGTCCTTTAGAAAAAAGGAAACAGGAATTAGTTGGAGTGATTGTGCTAGTGCTGGTTGCTGCACAAAGTTTCGTAAGGCGTTCAACCCATTCTTCTCTATTTATTTTCACTATCTGTCTCCTTTTTAGGTTTCCTTTTACAGATTGTAGGTTTATGGCTTATGCTTCCAAAAACTTCCAACTGAAGTTTATTCGGCCATTCTTCCTGGTGATGCCAAGCTCCACATGCACAAGGTCCTGAAAGCATGTCACAAGGATCTACACAACCATTATAGAATTCTCCAATATATTTTGTCGGCATTGAGGCTAAATTATTTTTAGTATTGAAATGTGGATTACCATCTTCGTCTAAAGCTAAATCACTCATTCTTATCTCCTTCTTCCAGATTATCTAAAGGATTGTATCCGGATATTGTTTCTGAACCAATAACAGCTTCCAATCGCTCGACAAAGCCGGGATCGTCTGACTTTACAGTAAGCTGGGACTCTTGCAAGTCGCAACCTATATCGGAATGTTTACCTAATATTTCCCCGAAGTACACATATTTACCCATCGCTTCGTTTACTTCATCTTCATCTGCAATAAATAATCCGTCTACGACCCCCATCCTGCCGCAGTCCAATTCATACTTGTATAACTTTCTCATTTCAATATCTCCTAAAAAAATGGTTTAGCTATTCTTTTTGTAGTATCTATTTTTCTTTCCTCCATGTATTTTATCAAACTCTCAAAATAGATCACATTAGCTCGAGCTCTTTCTGAGTAGCTCCTCTCTAATAAATCCACATCTATCTCTATTTCATTCAGGTATTCTCGGAGAACCTCTTGTTCTTTTTTAGATCGTTCCAACGCAAAATGAACTACTGATTTAGGATTTATCTTGGACTCCCAACTCACACCTATAGGATTAGGTGGCAAATCATACCTAAGTCGTCCGGTAGCAAAGTCATACTTAGGTACGAAAATCTTGCCGTATGCTGCTACTTGTAACCAGGTGGTCGAGTCAACACTGAACCATGGGTATCTAAACATGAGCGGCACACTTGTAATACCAAATCCGTGCACTTTCATCTCTTTATCCAGCCCGTCAATAATACGAAAGACTTCATCCCCGAATCGAGTTATGTATTTGTGACTATTCAATCCGCCACTAACTCCTCCGCCTAACGCAAGGTAATCGTACTCCTGTAGTATTTCTTTTAAGAAGCCAAAGTGATACGCCTTACGTTTAGGATCTCCTAATTCCGGATGATAATGGAAAACAGGAACAGGTTTAACTCCTGCCGCTTCCATATATCTTTGTGTTCGTAAAGTCTTTTTCGGATTCCCCACGAAATCCAGATTAGCGTATCCATATAATCTATCGTTATGATCTAAGATAAATTGAATGTAGGTATCTAGGTATTCCATTTCTTTTTCTTCTGTAACTGTCTCTCCGCGTTTAGTTATGAATTGATCCCAACTATACGCACCAGAATCCAGAAATACTTTGAATCCGTCCCATTTAGAAAAGGACCTGGTCATGCCGCCTTTATACCAAAAGGATTCAAGAGTTAGCATCCGCTTTTTCTGCAGATATTCTATCATCCATTCTCGTTCCTTCAGGCCCATCTGCTTGCATGCACCAGCTAAATATATTCGTTTTAGTCTCAACTTTCACCTCAAAGAATAGTGGCCTTGTCATCTATTATAAAATCATACTGCGGTTTCCCTAAAGTTAGAGAATGGAAATGCACTCCGTGTTTTTCTAGCCAAGCTTCCGTAATTTCCTTATCCTTCGGATATCTACTCGTCCATAGATCAATAATATGCCCAGCTCGGTATAAAGAATTCACCCGACTTATATTTTCAGTATTCGGAGTTCGAACAGCATAGTCATGCCCCTCTGTTTCAATTGTGAGCACCCCATCTATATCAATAGCATATGTTTTCTTCTTCAGGAAGGCACGAACAGTTCGAATAATGTTATCATTCCGTTTTGGAACATACACACCTGCTCTCGCCTTTTTGAAATACTCAGCTATGAGATCTCGGTTATAGAAGGATAGATAGATTCCATTCACCCACAACGCTACCCACTTTCTAAAGCAGCATGTGCACTTCCCACAATAATTGCTATCTTCTGTGAGTTCATAGCAGCTCCCTGTTTTCACTAATGATTCCGTATCTCCCACATTCTGCAAATACCATTTTACAATATCCGCTTTAGTCATCTCCCAGAATGGACTTAAGACTTTGATTTCCTTATTGTTTAGAGTAGACAGTGTTCTGGAGAACTCTTGGAAGATGCCTTTATTCTTATCGTTCACATTATCATCTGATAACCCTGCCATATAAATTTTATCGGCATACTTGGTAGCCAACATAGCATAATATAGGTTTCTTCCAGGGATGAATTTGTTGACGCCTTCTACTTCTCTATCCGCAAGATTTACCGATGTGTCAATAGTTACAGGAATACCCAGCTCTTTGATAACCCGAATCTCTTGTTGGCATACTGGTAAACCTATATCGAAGTAAACGCAGGGAGGTTTATTCAAATAGTGCCAGGCAATAAAGGAGTCTAGTCCACCACTGAATAGTAGTACTCTTCGATCTTCGTCCATTAGAATTTTCCTGAAATAGTTGTTACTAAATTACTAACATATTCTACGCAGGAGAACCAACCCACATGTGTTACTAATGTTCCTATCGCTATTCCACATAGTAACTTAATCATTCTTCCTTCCTTTCAAAAAATTCTCTACTTCTTTTGGTTCGTTTTGAAATCTTTGTCTAAATACATTTTCAAGTGCATATGCCCAATCCCTACGTTGTTCCCGACTCATAAGATGCCAGCACACTGCCTTAGTAACAAGCAAACCTTTTCCTACATTTCTTGTCTGCACAAACTCTTCTAAAGGAGCATTGTCTGGAAATCCATTAAGAGCTGATAATAAAGTTCCCACACAATAATTTCTAAATATTACTCCGGATATGCCGCCATACTCAATAGGAATGCATAGATCAGTGTTGTATCTGAAGAATGCATATTGATATTCCTGCACACCTTCAGGAGGATAGTCCACTGGTGCTGCTGAAAAATCAGGTTTCTGTATCTCATTATTGGGCAGAAGAAATAATCCCCCAGCAAAATTCTTTATTTTTTTCGTATCTTCTTCTGCTTCTTCTACATTTTTATCCAAAACCTTGATTAGCATTTCAATATAATTTGGTTCTAAAAGTGCATCATCATCTAAAGGCATGAAGTCATTGCTTTGCACTTGCTTAAGTAGAACTTCTCGAGCACGGCTTAGACCAGAGCGTTTATTCTTTCTGAGGTATATCATTTCAATACCCTTCTCAGTAAGAATATCCCAGATCATTCTATTCTTATAGTCCGACATAATGGATATGCTGCCATTATCATAAACGATAACTCGATCAGGTGTAACTGTTTGGCTTGCTAAAGACATAAGACATAGTCCAATTACGTCCGGTCGATCTGCTGTCGGTATAAGTACATCAATCATCTTTGCCTTTCACTATTCTTACTAATTTTCTTAATACAGCGGAATCACCATACCTAACTACTTCTACTCTATTATACTCATCTACGATCTCTTGAATATCTTTTTCGGCAGTTCTCTTGGATTGAACAGACAACCTTTCTTTCCAATCCTTTGTGCCATCACTTATTATAGCTTCGACCTTCATTCCAGTTCCTTTTTCTCTTTGAAAGCCGTCACCTGTTCCGCACATATTTTTCTGATTCTATTAGCTTGCCGCTTTCCGAAATTTTCATCCCAAAAGTTCGAACCCATCATAAAATAGGAGGGTTCTTCACAACAAGCCTGAGTAGCATACCCATCTAAATCGCATGTCACTTCAATAGTATGAATACGATCGCGATACTTTACTCCCTCAATAATCACACATACCTGTTCAATGATCGGTTCAAATTTTATGAATTTCATTTCTTCTCTCTTATAAGTATAACTTCATCAAAACCTTCATATTCATGTGGCTCAACATATTTGCTATTCTTTCTTTCCCACACTACTTCCCAAACTTCTATACTATATCCGTAATTCGTATCAGGTCTAGCTTTTCTAAGAAGACTTTCAGTTTTAGTTAGAAGAGGCATCTCCACTGCTTTAATAATACAATCTCTCACACTTTCCTGGATCAAATCAATAAGAATTGCTCGACTTATTACGGACACATTGGTTTCATCTATAATGACATTCCATCCTGTTTGTAGTGAATACTTTATGGCTTCTTTGGACATATAATCAATGAAAGGTTCAAGGTGCTCATTATAAATGTACTCCCCACCTCCCACCATTCTTCGAAGAGCATCTTTAGATACTACTACCCAATTTTCATTTGAATGCTCAGCTAGAAACTTTTTGATCCAGGTGGTTTTACCTGAACCAACATTCCCAACCATAATAAGTGCAGTAAGCTTCATGTATAATTCCCCTATTGGGGCCTTCCCTACTCCCTGCAATCCATAAAACCGTATTGCTGGTCTGTATGTATTAAAAATAAGAGGGAAGCATCCCCTCTCTAGCTTTCCGCGTTGGAAGCAAAGGCCTTACAGCATTCCCTCTCAAAATTAGCCCCGACCGGATTTGAACCGGTGTCTCCGGGTTGAAGGCCCGGTATCCTAACCGGACTAGACGACAGGGCCATATAGTAAAGGAGGGGAGCAGGGTATTATTAGCATCCCATATTGGGAACACGCCCCTCATAGCATCCCCTTCTTTTTAATTCTCAATTTTCTTTCCTTCCTTCCATAGCATATCTAAAAATTTTGTCTGAACAAACTTCTTAGCATAGTTATTAACTTTTCCCTTTGACCAATCAGGGTGTTTCTTAGCATAATATACTTTAATATCATCATACAGTTTCCGCCAGGGTTGGGTGCGTTTCTTTATGATGCCTTCAATGAAATTGTATAAAGCCTGTTTCAAATGTCGATTATACTCTGCATTGTCTTTCTTTTGAATCATACCTGCAAATTTTCGTAAAGCATATTTATTTGGGA
>Ga0307378_10003076_pt1 | contig 24709 bp, 14 predicted proteins | sample UN1MG_FD_202238 | JGI IMG/M metagenome (GOLD analysis project Ga0307378, IMG submission 202238) | Soil microbial communities from Risofladan, Vaasa, Finland - UN-1 | ecosystem: Environmental > Terrestrial > Soil > Coastal area > Acid sulfate soil | place: Finland: Risofladan, Vaasa | collected...
TGCTCCTGCCAGGTGAAGGCGATGAACCCCGGCTGGGACCTGCTCGTGTCGGCGGACTGGGCGGCGGTATTCGACGGCCCGTTGGTCAGGGAGCCCGAGGAGCCGGTCCTCACCGGCTCCGTGCACGCGCCCGCGCCGAAGGAGGAAGTCCCCTCGGCGGCGCCGCCCGCCCCTGCGCCGCCTCCAGCCAAGGCGCGGAGCCCGTTGCTGCGGAACACCCTCCTCGCCGTGGCCGCGGGAGTGCTCATCCTCGCGATTGGCTCCTTCGCGCTCCTGCGCCGCAGCGGGAGGCGCGAGCAATGACCCTGTCGCGCCTCCTCCTCAAGGAGTTGCTGTACCGCAAGCTCAACCTGGCCCTCGGGCTGCTGTCGGTCGTGGTCGCCGTGGGGTGCCTGGTGGCCGAGCTGACCGTGCTGGGCGCCCACGACGCCCGCACCGAGGAGATCATCCGGGCCAGGGAGGAGGAGACGAAGCAGGAGATGGCCCGGCTGGAGGACGAGACCCGGAAGATCATGAAGAAGCTGGGCTTCAACGTCCTCATCCTGCCCAAGGACCAGAACCTCGATGATCTGTACGCGAAGGACTATGCGTCGAAATACATGCCCGAGGAGTACGCCACGCGCCTCGCGGAGGCCAAGGTCATCACGATGCAGCACCTCCTGCCCAGCCTGCGGCGGAAGGTCGAGTGGCCCGAGCAGAACGGGCGGGTGATCATCCTGGTCGGCGTGCGCGGCCAGGTGCCGAAGCTGCACCGCGATCCGTCCGAGCTGATGTTCCAGCCCGTGCCGCCGCGCTCGATGGTCGTCGGCTACCAGCTTCACAAGAGCCTGGACCTCCACGCGGGCGACACGGTGAAGCTCATGGGCGAGGACTTCACCGTCGCCAAGCTCCACGAGCAGCGCGGCGACAAGGACGACATTACGGTGTGGATCAACCTCCCGGAGGCCCAGCGCCTGCTGAAGGCTGCGGGCCTGATCCCCGAGGAGCGCCTGATCAACGAGATCATGGCCCTCAAGTGCCAGTGCGCCGGCGTGGGCATGGAGAAGGTGCGGGAGGAGCTGGCCCGCATTCTGCCCGAGACGCAGGCCGTCGAGCTCGCGACCCGTGCCCTGGCGCGCGCCGAGCAGCGCGTCGCGGCGGGGGAGACGGCGAGGCGGGCCGTCGAGGCGGAGAGGGCGAACCGCGCCCGCCTGCGCGACGAGCGCGAGCGCTTCGCCGCCTGGCTCGTGCCGATCGTCGCCCTGGCGGCGACGGTCTGGATCGGCTTCCTCGCCCTCTCGAACGTGCGGGAGCGCCTGCCCGAGATCGGCATCCTGCGGGCGCTCGGGCTTCGGGCCGTGGACGTCTTTTTCCTCTTCCTGTGCAAGGCGATCCTCGTCGGGTTCGTGGGCGCCCTCGTGGGCTACCTCGCGGGGCGCGCGGCCGGCTTCGCCTGGAGCGAGGCCCCGGTGCAGGCCCAGGGCAGGATGAGCTTCCTCGACCTCGGGCTGTTCGCCACCGTGCTGGCGGCCGCGCCGGCGCTCTCCGCACTGGCCAGTTGGCTCCCCGCCCTCCGCGCCGCCCAGCAGGACCCCGCTGTGATCCTCAGGGAGTCCTGATGCGACCGATAGGACCTATGGGACGAATAGGACCTATCGGTCGCCCCATGACAGGAGGTGTCCCGTGAGATCGTGGAAACACGCGGGCCGTGTTTCACCCGTATCGGTTCTTTCGGCCCTATTCGTCCTGTCGGCTGTATTGCCTCCCACGATGGCCTCGGCGGAGGACTGGCCGGCGTACCAGCGCGACGCCGCCCGGTCGGCCGTCACGGCCGAGGGCCTCGAGTTCCCGCTGAGCATGGTGTGGACCTATGAGCCCACGCACCCGCCACGCCCCGCCTGGCCCCAGCCGGGCAAGGAGGTGCACCGCCTGGACTTCGACTACGCCTTCCAGCCGGTCGTCGCCGGGGGCCTCGTGCTGTTCGGCTCGTCGGCCGACGACACGGTGCGCGCCCTCGACGCCGCGGCGGGAGGCCTGAAATGGCGGTTCACGACGGGCGGCCCCATCCGCTTCGCGCCCGCCGCGGCCAATGGCAGGGCCTACGTGGCCTCGGACGACGGCTGCGTGTACTGCCTGGACGCGGCGAGCGGCAAGCTCGTCTGGCGCTTCCGGGCCGCGCCGAGCGACGACCAGCTCCTCGGCAACGGCCGCATGGTCTCGCGCTGGCCCCTCCGCAGCGGCGTGCTGGTGGCCGACGGGGTGGCCTACGTCACCGCGGGGATGTGGCCGGCTCACGGCATCTACGTCTACGCCCTCGACGCCGAGACGGGCAAGGTGCTCTGGTGCAACGACGGGAGCGGCGCCATGTATATCAACCTGCCGCATCCCGGCTCCTCGGCGTTCACGGGCGTGTCGCCCCAGGGCTACCTCGCCGCCTCGAAGGACCTCTTGCTCGTGCCCACGGGCCGCAGCGTGCCGGCCGCCTACGAGCGCGCCACGGGCCGCCTCGCGTACTACCGGCCGTCGGCCAGTTGGCATTCGGGCGGCGCCTGGCTCACGGTGGCGGGCGACCTGTTCCTCAACCCGCGCCATCCGCGACAGCTCGACGACGAGGCACACGTCGGCGAGGCCGAGCCGCGCAAAGGCGACGGCATGCTCGCCTACAAGCTGGCCACGGGCGAGCAGGACTTCGAGCTGCCCGACCTGCCGACCGCGCTCGTGGCGGGCGAGACGCTCTACGGCGTGGGCGCCGGCGAGGTCCGGGCCATTGACCTCGCCGCTCTGCGGCGCAAGACGTCGCTCACCCGCTGCATCCGCTGGAAGGCTCAGCACCCCCGGGCCTACTGTGCCGCCCTGGCGGGCAACGCCTTGCTCGTCGGCGGGGCGGGCTCCGTGACGGCGCTCGACGCCGCGACGGGTGACACGCTCTGGCGCGCCGAGGTGGACGGCCAGGTGCGGGGGCTGGCCGTCGCCGACGGCCGACTCGTCGCGGCCACGGACCGTGGAACTCTCGTCGCCTTCGAGCACCGCCGAGTCCCCGCCCCCGCCGCCCAGGAGCGCGAGCGATTGGACTGGAGCGTCGGCGCGCCCGACGAGGCGCCCCGCCTCGCGGCCGACATTGTCCGGCGCGCGGGGGTCTCCAAGGGATACGCCCTCGTGCTGGGCGAGGCCGAGAGCCGCCTGGCCGCCGCCCTGGCCTCGCAGACGGACCTGCACGTCCTCAGCGTCCTCCGCACCGCGGAGAAGGTGGCTGCCGAGCGCGAGCGCCTGCTGAGCACCGACCTCTACGGCACGCGGCTCGTCGTCCAGAGCGTTGAGAAGCTGACGCGCCTCCCCTACGCCCCGTACTTCGCGGACCTGGTCGTCGTCGCCGGCGACCCCGGGGAGCTGCCGGCCGAGGAGCTGTACCGTGTCCTGCGCCCCTGCGGCGGGGTGCTCTGCTTCGCCGGCGTGCCCGCCGAGGCCGCCAGGACGCTGATCGCGGCGGCCAAGGTGCCCGAGGCCGAGGTGCGCGCATCGGGCGACTCGGCGATGGTCGTCCGCGGGCCGTTGCCGGGCGCGGGCGAGTGGCGCTGCTCGACGGCGGACACCGGCGGGACCCGCGTGGGCGCCGAGAGCCGCGTGCGCCTGCCGCTCGACCTGCTCTGGTTCGGCGGCCCCGGACCCGATCGGATGCTGGACCGCCATTGGGGCGCCGCGGCGCCGCTGGCCGTCGCGGGCCGCGTGTTCGTCACAGGCCAGCACCACGTCGTCGCCTTCGACGCCTATAACGGCCGGGAGCTGTGGTCCCGCGAGCTGCGCGGCGCCGGCCGCCCCGGAGCCGACTGGGCCTCGGGGAACTTCGCGGCGGACGACGATGCCCTCTACGTCGCCGTCGGCCCCCGCTGCCATCGGCTCGACCAGGCGACGGGCCGCACCCTGGCCGTCTACTCCGCGCCCGTGGCCCTCACCCAGCCGGCCGACCAGAAGGACCTGCCGCCCGTCGAGGTCGAGTGGCCCACCGCGTGGCAGGTGTTCGGCCCGATCCCGAAGGACAGCGCCCCGGTGCCCCGCGCCGCCCTCAAGAGAATCCCCAAAGGGCTCGACGTGGCCGGCAAGAGCTACGCGCCGGCCGCGCTCGACGCGGTGGAGGGCATGCTGGACTTCACGAATCTCTACGGCGGCTACGGCTTCAAGCCGCTGCGCCGTGGCCAGCAGCCCGGCCCCTACCCGCGGGGCGAGCCGAAGACCGACATGGTCTCGGAGCAACAGGTCGCCTATGCCTTCGCGAAGATCCGCTGCCCCGCCGCCGGCCGCCTCACCATCGGCGCAGGCTCCGACTGGTGGATGCAGTGGTTCCTCGACGGCGAGCCGCTCTACGACACGCTCGACGAGGGCAACAGCGGCTTCCCCTACGCCATCACCAACCACGTGTTCGCGACCGACGTCGTGGCGGGCGACCACGTGCTGGCCGTGATGGTCAAGGCAGGCAGCCGCGGCTGGTGCCTCATCTCGGCAGGCGGGGCGAAGTACGAGCCGCAACTCCAACGCGTCGCCGAGGATGTGCGGCGCGGCTCCTGGGGCTACCTCGCGGTCGCCGGCGACCTGTTGCTGGGCACCTTCGTGGAGCCGCGGGCCGCCCCGGAGACCTCGCGCGCCCTCTTCGCCCTCGGCAAGGCCGACGGCCGCGAGCGCTGGCTCTACACGCCCAAGGACAGGCTCTTCAACACGGGCATCGCACTGGCCGAGGGACGCGTCTTCCTCCTCGACGGGACGTCGAGGCAGGACGCCGAGGCTGCGAAGCGGCGTGGGGGCCTCCTGAAGCCAAGGCGCTCCCTCGTCGCTCTCGACCTCGCCAAAGGCTCCGAGCTGTGGCGGCAGGACGGCGTGCCGCCGGAGCAGACCCTCGCGGTAGCGCAGGGCGTGGTCGCGGTGAGCGCCCACGCCGCGTTCGACGCCGCGACGGGGAACAAGCTCTGGGAGCGGAAGGCCCGCGCCGAGCGGATCCCGCTGATCCACGGCGACTGGGTCATCGCCCAGCCCCAGGCATTCTACCTGCGCACGGGCGAGCCGCGCGTCGTGCCCCACCTGCTCACGGGCGAGCCGCAGGCGTGGGAGTTCCCGCGGGCCTACGGCTGCGGCTCCATCGCCGGCTGCCGCAACCTCCTGTTCTTCCGCTCCGGCACGATGGGCTTCCTCGACATGGCCACCAGCGGCACGACCACGTTCGGAGCCGTGCGGCCCGGCTGCGCCGTCCACATGATCGCCGCCTGCGGCCTGGTGATCCTCCCCGAGAGCACGAGCGGGTGCACCTGCTCGTACAACTTCCAGACCTCGCTTGCCCTTGTTCCCGCGGCAGGGACCGGCGAGCACTGGTCCGCGTTCCCCGGCGGCGCCAGCGCCCAGCCGCTCCGCCACCTGCGGCTCAACCTCGGCGCGCCAGGCGACCGCCTCGACCGCAGCGACACCCCCTGGCTCGGCTTCCCGCGGCCCACCATGCCCGGCACCTGCCCGGTCCCCGTCCTCTTCCGGGGCAGCGCGACGGGCTGGTACTGCCGCCCGGCCAGCACCGTCCCGATCGGGGGCACGGCCTCCCCCTGGCTCTACACCTCCGGCTACCGGGGCAGTATGCAGCTCGTCGTGGACCTTTGCTCGGCACGCCCGCTCGTGGCCGCGTCGTGCGAGAAGCCGCCGGTGATTGACGGCGATCTCGGCGACCCGTGCTGGAGCAAGCTCGCGCCCGCGCATTTCGACTCGAACTCGCACCTCGAGGAGCCGCAGACGCGGCTCCTGGCGTGCCGGGACGCGGAGAATCTCTACTTCGGCCTCGTGCGCAAGTGCGTCTCGCGGCAGGGCAAGCCCCTCCCCCTCGTGGGCAAGCCTCCGGGCAAGGAGGGGCCGCTGTCGCGCGAGGACGCGCTGGAAATCGTCCTCACCGATGCGAAGCGAGAGGTCGGCCTTCACGTGGGCCTCTCGTGCGGCGGGGCGCGCTTCGACGGCCTCGCCAACCTGGCGGAACGCAAGGGCACCGGCCGCAGCTGGAACGGCGACTGGACCAGCGCCGCCAGGAAGGGCGCCGAGGGTTGGAAGGCTGAGATCGCCATCCCGCTCAAGACCCTCGCCAGCGCGAACGTCGGGCTGGATGGCCTTCAGGTCAACGTGATGTCGCAGAACGTCTCGGGCCAGGGCCGGCAGCGGACCTGTCTTGTGGACCCTGGGCGGCTCGGGTTCGACCGGCCGCAGCACTTCGTGCCCATCGTCGCCGCGCCGGTCCCCGTGCCCGAGCGCTCGTTCACCGTGCGCCTCCACTTCGCCGAGCCAGGCGACGGGGCGAACCTGCGTTACTTCAACGTCTTCATCCGTAAGGAGGAGCTCGGCGAGGTCGCAAGGCTCGAAGGCTTCAACATCGTGAAGGAGGCCGGCGGCCCTCACCGTGCCATCGTCAAGGAGTTCAGGGGCGTCAAGGCCAGCGAGCAACTGGAAGTCGAGACGTGCATCCTCGACACCGACAAGAAATGGCCGTCTGTCCCTGACCAGAAGCAGCCCGTGCTCTGCGCCATCGAGATTCTGGCGGAGGAGAAGTGAACGGCCCGCACGCGATGAAGCATCGCCTCTCCTGCCTCGGCCTCCTGGCCTGCCTGGTGCTGCCGGCAGCCGCCGCCGACTGGCCGATGTATCGCCACGACGCCCGGCGGAGCGCCGCCTCGCCCGAGGAGCTGCCCCGCGAGCTGTTCCTCCAGTGGGTGAAGCAGTATCCCCGGCTGGACCCCGCGTGGCCCGACCAGCCGCGCCTGCGCTTCGACGTGGCCTACGAGCCCGTGGCGGCGGGCAGCCGCCTGTTCTTCGGCTCGCCCGCCAACGACAGCGTGACGGCGCTCGACGCCGCGACCGGCGCGGAGCTGTGGCGCTTCTACGCCGACGGGCCGGTTCGCTTCGCCCCCGCATACTGGCAGGGGAAGCTCTACGTCGCGTGCGACGACGGCTGCCTCTACTGCCTCGATGCGGCGAGCGGCACGCTCCGCTGGAAGTTCCGCGGCGCGCCCGAGGGCGCCGCCGAGCGCCTGGTCCTCGGCAACGCCCGCCTGGTGAGCCTGTGGGCCGCGCGCGGCGCGCCCGTCGTCCACGGCGGCAAGGTGTACTTCGCCGCCGGCTTCTGGCCCTTCGAGGGGGTGTTCCTCCACGCACTCGACGCCGCGACGGGCGCCGTGGCCTGGACGAACGACGGCTCGGGGGCAAGCTACACCTTCCAGCCCCACTCCAGCCCCGCGTTCGCGGGGGTCGCCCCGCAGGGCTACCTCGCCGTCACCGGGGGCCGGCTGCTCGTGCCCTGCGGCCGAAGCACCGCCGCCTGCTTCGACCTGGCCACGGGCAAGCTCCTCTACTACCGCCTCGCCGACAACCAGAGGACCGGCGGCTTCCTCGTCGCGGCCAACCGCGATTCGTTCGCCAGCGGCGGCCCCCTCTTCGACCTGGCCGAGGGCGACCACGTGACCCACGTGGGGCCGGCCCCCGTGATGACCGACGACGTGGTGTACGGCTCGGACCACAACGACTTGGTGGCCTTCGACGTGCGCGGCCGCCCCACCCGCGACGAAACCGATTACACCGCTCCCCCCTCGCGCCGCTGGAAGATCCGCAGGCTCTGGAAGCACCGCACCGGCGCTCAGGTGCACATCAAGGCGGGCAGCCGACTCTTCGCGGGCGCCACGAACTGCATCGAGGCCATCGCCCCGCCGCAGGGCGATGAGAAGCCCAAGGTCGCGTGGCGCGCCCGCATCGCCGGCACCCCGGCCGCCCTGCTCGCGGCCGACCAGCGGCTCTTCGCGGTCACCCTCGAGGGCCACATCTACTGCTTCGGCGCCGCGAGGACGAGTGCCCGAATGCCCCAGGAAGGCGAGGACGTGCTGGTCCCCTTCCACGCCGCGTGGAGGCAGCGCGAAGGCGGCGCCGACCTCTCGCCAGCCTGGCGGTCGGTGGGCTTCGACGACCGCCTCTGGCCCCTCGGGCCGCCCGAGCCGCCCGAAGACGACGCGACCGACGCCGAGGAGTCCGACGACGCGGCAGCCACGCCGAAGACCCGCACCCTCCCCACCTGCTTCCGCCACACGTTCCGCGTCCCCCAACGCCCTGCCTGCCGGGCGCTGAGGCTGGAGGTCCGCGCCGACGACAGCACCCTCGTCCACCTCAACGGCACCGAAGTCTGGCGGCGGCGCGTGCCCGAGACCTTCGGCTACTGGACCCCCGTCTCCGACCGCGCCCCCGAGGAGGCCCGCGAAACAATCGTCCTGGACCCTGCCACCCTCCTCCCGGGCGACAATGTCCTCGCCGTCGAGCTCGTTCCTCAAGGCTACCGCCGCACGCCGGCGACCTTCGAGCTGGAACTCACTGGCTCCCGGACCTCCGAGCCGGCCAGGCCCGCCGTCCCCCCCGCACACGAGGACGAATGGACGCAGCAGGCCCAGGATATTCTGCGGGCCACGGGCGCGGCGGACGGCTACGCCCTCGTGGTCGGGCTGCGGACCGGTCGCCTCGCCGAGGAGCTCGCCCGTCGCTCGCGCCTCCACGTGGTCGCCCTCACCCCCGACCCGGCTGCGGCCGAGGGCATCCGCCGCCGGCTCGATGCCACCGGGCTCCTCGGCCGCCGCGTCGCCGTGCGGGTCGGCGACCCCGCGCGCCTCGCCCTCCCCCCCTACTTCGCCAGCCTGATCGCCTCCGAGGCACCCGCGGCGGACCCCAAGCTCGTGGAGAGGCTCTTCGCCTGTCTGCGCCCCTATGGCGGCATCGCGTGCCTCGGGCTCGCGCCCGAGGAACACGAGGCCCTCTCGCGCGCGCTCGCCGACGGCCGCTGCGAGCGGGCCGCCCTCAGCCGCACGGGCGCCCTCAGCCTCCTCACCCGCGTCGGCGCCCTGCCGGGCGCAGGAGACTGGACGCAGCAGAACGCCAACGCCGCCAACACCCTCGTGTCGAAGGATTCGCGGGTGAAGCTGCCGCTCGGCATCCTGTGGTTCGGCGGCTCCTCGAACGAGAAGGTGTTGCCCCGCCACGGCCACGGCCCGAGCCCCCACGTCGTGGGCGGCCGCCTCTTCATCGAAGGCCCCGACAGCCTGCGGGCGATGGACATCTATACGGGCAGGGTCCTCTGGGAGGCATCGCTCCCCGGCCTGGGCGAGGCCTACGACAACACCGACCACCAGCCGGGCGCCAACGCCATCGGCAGCAACTACGTCTCCGCGCCCGACGGCGTCTACGTGGCCTACGGGAAGACGTGTCTGCGGCTCGACCCCGCCACGGGCCGCCGCCTCGCCGAGTTCGCCCTCCCACGGCTGGCCGGCGACGGGCTCCTCACCTGGGGCTTCGTGACGCTGTGCGACGACGTGCTGGTGGGCGGCACCTCGCCCACCGACTTCGAGAGCGACCCCGAGTTCTCCCCCGACGAATTCGCGAAGACCACCAAGGACGAGATCAGGGGCCTGGTCCGCTGGCTCGTCGGGCTCAAGGGCTTCGCGCTCCAGCCCAGGGGAGCCAAGGAGCGCGAGCCCGAATGGCTCGCGCGGAACCTCAACCTGTTGCTGGTCCGCACCGCGCTGCCCGCCAGCCTCCCCAAGGCACCGTCGTCCAAGGCGCGCTCGATCGAGCGTGCCGTCGCCGAGCACGTCAAGCGCCGAGCCCGGAGCGCCGACTCCCCGCCCGACCCGGCGGTGGTGAGGGCGAGCCGCGAGCTGCGGCGCCTGAACCGCCTGCTCATCGAGGAGCACTGCCCCCTCCTGCCGCGCAAACGCGTCCTCGTGGGCAATCCCAGCGTCTACTCCGGCACCAGCAGCCGCTGGCTGGTCGCCCTCGACCGCTACAGCGGCAAGGTGCTCTGGACTCGCGAGGCCCGCGACGGCTTCCTGCACAACAGCATCGCCATCGGCCGCGGCAAGCTCTTCTGCCTCGACCGCGTGCCCGAGGGGGTCGTCCGCTCCTGGCGCTGGGGCAGCACGGGCGGCGGCCCCCCGAAGCCCACGTTCCAGCTCCTCGCCCTCGACCTCCGCACCGGCGACCCCGTCTGGACCACGGAGCGCGACGTCTTCGGCACCTGGCTCGCCTACTCCGAGGAGCACGACCTGCTGATCCAGGCGGGGCGCGCCTCGCGCGACATGCTCCCCGAGCCCTCCAGACGCCTGATCGCCTACACCGGCACCGACGGCACCGTGCAGTGGGACGAGCCGCACCGCTGCGACGGCCCGATCATGCTCCACAGCGAGTGGCTCCTCACCCAGGGCGCCGCCTTCGACCTCCTCACGGGCGAGCCCAGGACCCGCAGCCACCCGCTCACGGGCGAGGAGATTCCCTGGCGCTTCAGCCGCCAATACGGCTGCGGCACCGCCATCGCCGCGCAACACCTCCTCACCTTCCGCTCCGCTGCCGCCGGCTACTACGACCTCGCCCGCGACGGCGGCACCGGCAACTTCGGCGGCTTCCGGGCCGGCTGCACCTCCAACCTCATCGCCGCAGGCGGCCTCCTCAACGCCCCCGACTACACCCGCACCTGCACGTGCAGCTACCAGAACCAGGCATCGCTCGCACTCGTCCACACACCGGAGGTCGAGACCTGGACGTTCAACCACCTCAAGCGAAGCGATGAGCCGATCCGCCGCGTGGGCCTCAACCTCGGCGCCCCGGGCGACCGCCTGGCCGACAACGCGACCCTCTGGCTGGAGTTCCCCATCGTCGGCGGCCCGTCGCCCCACGTGCCCGTCGTCATCGAGCCCGACGACCACGAATTCTTCACCCACCACTCCTCCTGGGCGCTCCCCAGTTCCATTCCGCATTCCGCACTCCGCACTCCGCACTCCGCACTCCCCTGGGTCGCCGCCTCCGGCGCCAAGGGCGTCCACTCGCTCACCGTCACCCTCGCGGGCCGCCTCACCAAGTGGCGGAGGGACCATCCCACCGTCCTGAGCCGCTGGCTCGCCCGCACCCGGCGCCCCAAGTCGCCGCCCCAGAGCTACACGGTGCGCCTCCACTTCGTCGAGCCCGACGATGCGGCGCCCGGCGACCGCGTGTTCTCGGTGTCGCTCCAGGGCCGGCGAGTCGTCGAGGCCCTCGACGTGGCCGCCCAGGCTGGCGGCCCGCGCCGCCCCCTCGTCGTCGAGTTCCGCGCGATCGAGGTCACCGACGACGTCACCATCCAGCTCTCCCCCGCCCCAGGCAGCCGCGTGCCCGAGCCGGTCCTCTGCGGCATCGAACTGGTGGGCGAGGACTGAGCGGCGTGGTATAATGACAAAGGGGATGAATGGAGGGGTGGATGAATGGATGGATGAAAGAGGCACCCCGCGTCGCCTTCTGGCAACCATCCACCCATCCATTCCTCCATTCATCCACTCCTCCCCTTCACAGGGAGCGCTGATATGAAAGTCGCCGTCGGCTCCGACCACGCGGGACTGCCCGCGAAGCTCCGCGCCGTCGAGACCCTCAAGCAGCTTGGCTGCGAGGTCGAGGACGTCGGCACGAACGGCGACGCCTCGTGCGATTACCCCGACTACGCCGTCGAGGTTGCCCATCGCGTCGCCACGCGGCGGGCCGACCTGGGAGTCCTCTGCTGCGGCACGGGCATCGGCATGTCCATCACCGCCAACAAGGTGCCCGGCATCCGCGCCGCCCTGTGCCACAGCGACTTCACGGCGGAGATGGCCCGCCGCCACAACGACGCCAACGTCCTCTGCTTCGGCGGCCGCGTGCTCGACGAGCGGATGATTGACCAGGTCGTCCGCCGCTTCGTCGGCACCCCCTTCGACGGCGGCCGCCACACCCGCCGCCTCCGCAAGATCGCCGACCTCGAGCGCCTCCTCCCACCGCCTCCCCCCGAGGGCCATTAGTGGATCAATCTCTCCCTCAGGGGATTTGATCCACTAGCGCCGCGTCCCAACCTCTGGCCAGCACATGACTTAGATAGTAGATTGCCGCCGAATCACCACTGCTCCCTGCCCCCCCTTGATCCACTAGCCGCTACATGCTCACTGCCCTTCACCCGATCGGTCCGATCGGTCCGATCCGTCCGATCTGCCCCATCCGTCCTGTTCTTCCTCCCCTCCCCCTAACCCCCAACACCTAACACCTAACACCCAACACCTCTTCCTCTCTTCCCCCCCCCAACACCTATCACCCAACACCGAACACCTGCCTTCTCTTCGCTCACTCCCCAAACCTCACCCCAAACGGCTCGGCCACGGCCTTGATCTGCGCCAGCACCTCCTCCTCGCTACGGCCCATCGCGGCGAGAAGCAATCGGTAGTTTTCGGTTATCACTGGCTCGTTGGGGTGCACGTGGCCGGTGGCAACCCTGAACCGCAACATGATTTCCAGCGCCCGCCTCATCAGCGGCTCGGCCTCGGACAACCGGTTCTTGGCCTTGAGCAACTGCGCGAGGTTGTTGAGGCGGATGGCGACCTTGGGGTGGTCCGGCCCGAAGCTCGCCTCGTCAATGGCCAGCGCCCGCCGCATCAGCGGCTCGGCCTCGGACAGCCGGTTCGTGGCCTTGAGCAACGCCGCGAGGTTGTTGAGGTCCGTGGCGACCTCGGGGTGTTCCGTCCCGAAGCTCGCCTCGTCAATGGCCAGCGCCCGCCTCATCAGCGGCTCGGCCTCGGACAGGCGGTTCGTGGCCTTGAGCAACTGCGCGAGGTTGTTGAGGCGGATGGCGACGTCGGGGTGGTCCGGCCCGAAGCTCGCCTCGTCAATGGCCAGCGCCCGCCTCATCAGCGGCTCGGCCTCGGACAGGCGGTTCGTGTCCTGGAGCAACCGCGCGAAGTTGTTGAGGGCGGTGGCGAAACTGGGGTGGTCCGGCCCGAAGCTCGCCTCGTCAATGGCCAGCGCCCGCCTCATCAGCGGCTCGGCCTCGGCCAGGCGGTTCGTGGCCTGGAGCAACTGTGCGAGGTTGTTGAGCGCCGTGGCGACGTTCGGATGGTCCGAGCCGAGGCTGGCCTCGAAAATGGCCACGACCCGTCTCATCAGGGGCTCGGCCTCGGACAGACGGTTCGTGGCCTGGAGCAACTGCGCGAGGTTGTTGAGGCGGATGGCGACGCTGGGGTGTTCCGTCCCGAAGCTCGCCTCGTCAATGGCCAGCGCCCGCCTCATCAGCGGCTCGGCGCGGGTGTATTGCGCAAGGTTATCCCACCAATGGCCTGCCTGGTTGAGGAGCCAAGCGGCTGAGGGGTGGCCGGTCTCGTCCCATAGGCGCGCCAGGGCGTCGAAAGGCTCAAGCTCCCAGCGGGCCTCCTGCCAGTTGGTTGTCTTGCGCAAAACCGCATCCCGCTCGCGGGCGAGTTGGTCAACGGCGCTATGCCGGGCGGCACGGTCGGCATCGGATAACTCGCGCTGAATGAGATCCTGGACGAGTCGGTGGACCCGCACGATTCTGGGTCTGGCATCCTCTCCTGCAGCACGGGAGAAGAGGGCGAGGCGCAGGAGGCGTCGCCAGCACTCGGCCCAGGGGTCGAGACGCCCCTGCCTCTCGCCGATCTCAGGGAAATCACGGGCCACAAGTGCCTGTAGCCACGGGAGCGGGACCTGGTCCGGATGGAGGAATGCGGCGTATTCCAGCGTTCGGCGCTGGGGCGCGGTGAGGCCGCCGATGACCGGGCCGAGGACCGCGCCGAGCCGCAGCTCGTTGTTGTGGTACTGCACCTTGACATCGCCGTCCTCCGCGATGCCGTCCAGGTCTTTGAGCCCGAGGCCGTCGGCCATCGCCGCGCAGGTCGTGTCGGGGTGCGCGTAGAGATATGCCGCAACCAGCTCGACCGCGAGGGTGAAGCCGCCCAGACGCCGTACAATGCTGCGTGCCGCCTCGCGTTCCGATTCGTTGGCGAAGGGGCGGTACTTCTCCATGAGTTCCAGGGCCTCCGGATCACGGAGTTCCCCGAGGACGAGCCAGCCTCGTTCCTCGGCCGGCGGCGCGGGCAGGCGAGTGGTGCCGAGGAGATGCAGCCCCGGCCCAAGGCACGTCAGGTGGGCCGTTTCCGGCCTGGTCAGGATCGCAGGCTCGGTCACGTTGTCGAGCACCAGGAGGATATGCCCCAGTCGCGCGAGTCGCTCGTCGAGGCACGACCTGACGGCCGCGAAGTAGGTGTCCACCGTCTTGCGGTCTTCATCGCTGATCTGGCCGCGGAAGGCGGGGGCGTCACCAAGGCAGAGGACGGCTTCGCGCAGGCTGGTGCGGCCTTCGCACGGGACGAGAAACCTTCCACCGGGGTACACCGATGCATAGGCCTGGGCGTAGGTGAACGCAAGCTCGGACTTCCCGATTCCGCCCAGGCCCTGGATGCTCGTGATGACACCCGCCCGGTCGTCGAGGAGGCGTTGGCGGAGGTCGAGCAGGAGTTCGATGCGCCCGGAGAACATGCGATTGTATGGGGGAACCGTGCTCTCGCTCAGGGCGGCCCTGCGGACGTCCTCGGCTCGGGCGTCGAGGTCGCGGGCGAGGCCGGCGAGGACCTTCCGCAGGTCGGCCTCGCGGAGTGCCTCGACGCCCCTGTTGTAGAACGGCTCGACGGCGTTGGCCTGGCGGCGCCGCACAGCCCAGACGACAGGTGAGGCGGATCCGATGAAGGCGTCGTGCGGCGGGGGCAGGCCGCAGAGGTCGGCCACGCGGTGCGCGACCTCCTGCTCGCTCATGCCCGAGTAGAGGCCGGGCACCTCGACGATGTAGATGGGCGCGACACCCGCCGAGAGGATGTGCTTGGCGATCTCGGTGTCAATCCACGCCCGCCACTCGCGGCGGCACCATTCGCTGGCGAAGTAGCGGGGCGAGATGAAGGCGAGGAAGAGGCGCGAGGCCGCCAGGCCGTGGTGGATGCGGTGCTGCCAGTCGTCGAGGCCGCGGATGGCCTGGCGGTCGAAGAACGGCACGAGCACGCGGCCGCCCGTGAACCTGCGGTGCTCGGCGAGCAGCGCCTCGACGAAGCCGCTGATCCAGCCGCCCGCGTCGTCCGCGCGGGCGTAGGAGACGAAGAGGTCGAACTGATCGGTGTCCCGTGCCATCGCCCTGTGCCCCCGTGCGCCCACGCGAGCATGGGTGGATGAATGGATGGGTGGATGGGTGTCAGGCAATCATCCAGCCATCCATTCCGCCATTCATCCCCTCGGATCAGCGGGCTCACTTGGGCGGAGCAGGCGGCGGCTCCTTCGGCGGCTCGGCCTTGGAGGGCGGGGCCTTCTCCTCCCCCTTCACGGGCAAGATCGCGGTGAGCTGCACCCGGCCTTCGAAGGTCACCTGCTGCTTGTTGCGGTCGTGGACCACGCGGTCCGCGCGGACCTCGTCCTTGCCCATGCCGACCAGGACCTGCGTCTCCGGGGTGCTGTAGAGGGTGACGATGCCGGTCGTCTCGTCGTAGGTCGCCCTGTCGCAGGAGGCCGACCGCCCGTCGGGGGCGAGCTGGAGCGGCGGCCGGCCCACGGTGCGCTGCGTGATGGGGACCACGGTGTAGACCCGCACGTTCCCCGTGGCGTCCATCTTCTTGAACTCGCCGGTCTTCTCGTCGAGGTTGGCGACCATCGTGTCGGCGTCAATCCGCATGTCGCCCTTGATGATGGTGGCGGGGCCGGTGATGTGAGCGAGGCTCTGGCCCTGGACGTAGTGGATGCGCTCGGCCCAGACGTGGAGCGGCTCGGGCGGCTTGGGGGGCTTCTTCTCCTTGGGGGCGCCCTTCTTGTCGGGGGCCTTCTTCTCCGGGCCAGCCTTTGCTTCGCCCGCAAGCGACGTGGCGCACTGCGCCACCACGAAGGCCACGCCAGCCGCCAGGACGATAATGCTTCGCACCATTGGTGGTCCCTAGAGTTGTGAGAGGATGCATGGATGAATGGATGAGTGGATGGATGCCCAAACCCACCGATCCAGTTCCTTCTTCATCCAATCATCCACACATCCATCCATCCAACCATCCATTCACCGCGTCAGCTTGCTCTCGATTCCCAGGAGCCCGGCCTCGCGCGTGAGGATGGGCTGGACGACGCGGCGGAGAAACTCGTCCACCTGCTGTGGGGCACGGCCGGCCAGCCGCTCGCCGCTGGCCAGGTCGTCCATGCGGTCGCGGACGGCGGCGAAGGCGTCGTCGGCCTTCAGGCGTTCGATGAGGTCGCTCTCCAGCCCCTCGTCGGTCACGCGGCGGCGGGCCTCCCAGGCGTGCTGGCGGAGGCGTTCGTGGAGCTTCTGGCGGTCGCCGCCGGCCTTCACCGCGGCCATCAGAAGGCGCTCGGTGGCCATGAACGGCGCCTCGCGGCGCAGGCGCGCGCCGATCACCCCAGGGTGCACCACGAGGCCGCGGGCGACGTTGAGGGCGATGATCAGAATGGCGTCGGCGGCCAGGAATGCCTCGGGAATCGCAATGCGGCGGCCCGCCGAGTCGTCCAGCGTGCGTTCGAGCCACTGCGTGGCCGCGGTGAGCGGGGCCGTGAGGGCCGTGGCGATCAGGTGCCGGGCGAGCGAGCCGATGCGCTCGCACCGCATCGGGTTCCGCTTGTGCGGCATGGCCGACGAGCCGATCTGGCTCTTCTCGAACGGCTCCTCGACCTCCTGGAGGTGCTGGAGGAGCCGAATGTCGTTGGACATCTTGCAGGCCGACTGCGCGATGCCCACGAGGGCGTTGAGCACGGTCGTGTCAATCTTCCGCGAATAGGTCTGGCCGCTGACGGGCACGACCTGCCGGAAGCCCATCTTGTGCGTGACCAATCGGTCGAGCTTGCGGACCTTGGCGTGGCTGCCCTCGAACAGCTCGAGGAAGCTGTCCTGCGTGCCCGTGGTGCCCTTGACGCCGCGGAACGGCAGCCATTCGACGAGGCGGGCGACCTCCTGGTAGTCGAGCACGAAGTCGTAGAGCCACAACGAGGCCCGCTTGCCGACGGTGGTGGGCTGGGCGGGCTGGAAGTGGGTGAAGCCGAGGGTCACCAGGGCGCGGTGCTCGCGGGCGAAGCAGGCGAGGGCCTCGATGAGGTTCACGAGCTTGGCCCGCAGAAGCCCGAGGGCATCCCGCATGATCAGCAGGTCGGCGTTGTCGGTCACGTAGCAGCTCGTGGCGCCGAGGTGGATGATGGCCTTGGCCGTGGGGCACTGGGCGGCGAGGGCGTGAACGTGTGCCATCACGTCGTGGCGAAGCTGGCTTTCGAGGCGGTCAACGTGGGCAAAATCAATGTCGTCGAGGTGGGCGCGCAGCTCGGCGAGCTGCGCGTCGGCGATGGGCAGGCCCAGCTCCTGCTCGGCCTCGGCCAGGGCGAGCCACAGGCGGCGCCAGGTCGAGTGCTTGCGCTGGGGCGAAAAGGTCTTGCTCATCTCGCGGCTGGCGTAGCGCGTGACCAGCGGGTTGTCGTATTGGTCGTAGCGGCCGGGCTCGGTCATGGCTTTGTCGCTCTGCTCACGGCGGACATCGGGCCGATAGGACATATAGGACCGATAGGACTATGCCCGCATGCAGGCAGCCACAGGATAGGTGGCGTTGCCCCAATGGTTTCGGACGCAGTCGCAGCACGTCCCGCGGTTCTCGCAGGCATCGTAGTCGCAGGGGCAGAACTCGAGGTTCGCCCCGTGCAGCTCGCATTTCTCCCTGGCGATGCCCTTGAGGGAACTGGTGGCGGCGGGCCGTTCGGTGCCGCGCATGCAGAAGCTCTTCTGGCCCTTCGCCAGGTGGTTCTGGATGCACAGGCAGCAGATCCCGCGGCGCTCGCACTTCTCGTTCAGGCACGGGCACATCTGGAGGTTGACCTGTCGGTTCGGGCATTCCATCGCAGCAGACATGGGCGGCGTGCTCCTTTTCCTGGACCCGAGAACGCCGAGGAACAAGGGGATTATATGAGACCCGGCGCATTCGTTCAAGCGCCACTTGACTTTTCAGGCGTCCTGCCGCATCATGTCCGCCAGCTGCCGCCGATGCGGCGCGCGAGGGCGGCGCAGAACCGCCTGGGCACTTTGAAGGAGAGCACGGGAATGTTCAGGCACGGTGTCGGGGTGCTGCTGGGCCTCCTGATGCTGGCGGGGCTGACGGGCCGCGTCGCTGCCGGCGAGGGCGAGGAGCCCAAGAAGGAGGCGGTCGCCAAGGAGGCACCCGCCGCCAAGGAGAAGGCGGTGGACGAGTATCGCTCGGCTATCTCGAAGCTCAGCGCGGCTCGCAGGAAGTTCATCCTGAGCAAGCCCGAGCTTGCCGAGGCCTACAAGCAGTTCGACGAGCGCATGAAGCAGATCGAGAAGGAGCGTGCCGAGTTCTACGCCAAGCTCCGCACGATGTCGCCGGAGATTGACGAGCTCGAGAAGAAGAAGGAGGAGCTCGAGGCCGAGCGCAAGCGCAAGGTCGAGGAGGCCCGCAAGGCGAAGGGCGAGCGAAAGCCAAAGAAGAAAGAGTGAGCCTCGTCCCGGCCTCTCGTCCGCTCTGACCCGCAGCGATACCCCCACGAGGCGGCGCGCCTTGGCGCGTCGCCTCGCGCTTTCGCGCGCGGAAATGCGCTGTTGCCCCCAACCGTCTCGCACGTATAATAGAGGGGCGGGGCGCCCGTGAGGCTGTCCCCGAACGGCTTCGACATGCGTATAACAACGGGGCGAATTGCGCCCAGGACGGAATGGGACGATGGTTCAGCTCGATAGCGTCACGAAGCTCTACGCGGGCCCGCGTGGCGAGGTCCGCGCCCTGGATGGGGTGACCTTGCGCGTGAACGAGGGCGAATTCGTGGCCGTCCGGGGGGCGAGCGGCAGTGGGAAGTCAACCCTCCTGCTCACCCTCGGGTCCATGGTGCGGCCGACGAGCGGGCGCGTAACCATTGCCGGCACCGACATTTACGCCCTCTCCCCCAACGTGCGGGCGCGGTTCCGCGCCGAGAACATCGGCTTCGTGTTCCAGCTCTTCCACCTCATCCCCTACCTGAGCGTGCTGGAGAACGTGCTGGTGCCGGGCCTGGCGTCGCGCAGGGGCGACCGAGCGTCGGCGCCGGCGCTCCTGGACCGCTTCGGCCTGGCCCACCGCGTCCACCACCGCCCTGGCGAGTTGAGCATCGGCGAGCGGCAGCGCGTGGCGATGGCCCGAGCGCTCCTCAACCGCCCCCGGCTCATCCTCGCGGACGAGCCGACGGGCAACCTCGACCCCGACAACGCCGCCGAGATCATGAAGCACCTCGCCGAGCTGCACCGCGAGGGGGCCACGATCGTGGTCGTCACGCACGAAGACCTCGCCGCCCGCTGCGCCCAGCGCACCGTGCGCATCCGCGAAGGCCGCCTGGAGACCGACCAGACGTGACGTGTCCTAGACCCTGAGCCAGAGGAGAACGCCGACGTGAATGCCTGCCGTTGGACCACTATCGCCCGAGCATCCGTGCTCCTTGCCTGTTTCGCCCTCGTAGTCGGCTGCGGAGACGACGAGGGGGAGAAGGGCAAAGGCGAGCCCCTCCTGTGCCACGTCGGCGGCACGATGCGTCCCGTGCTGGAGGAGCTCGCCAAGCGCTACCAGGCAGAGACGGGCCAGCTCGTGCGGTTCAACTACGGCGACTCGGGCGCGCTCCTCACCCAGATCGAGCAGGCGAAGCGGGGCGACCTCTACGTGTGCCACGACCCCTTCGGGGGGAGCGCACAGAAGAAGGGCCTGGCCGCGCGCGTCTGGACCATCGCCTCGCTCACCCCGATGATCGCGGTGCAGAAGGGAAACCCCAAGGGGATCAGGGGCCTGCGCGACCTGGCGAAGCCAGGGCTCAAGATCGGCCTCACCGACGAGACGTACTCGACCCTCGGCCACATCAACCCCAGGATGTTCGACAAGGCAGGTCTCCGCAAGGAGATCGAGGCGAACGTCGTCACCCGCACCCGCATGGGCGGCGAAGTGGCCAACGCCGTCGGCATTGGCAACCTCGACGCCACGATCGTGTGGAACGCCGTGGCCTACCTGCGGCGCGAGAAGCTCGACGCCGTGCCGATCGAGCCCTCGCTCCTCCTCCAGCCGGGCGTGGACGCCGTGACCACCGCCACGTTCGGCCCGATCGACATGGGCTGCGTCAAGGTCACGATCGCCACGCTGAAGTGCTCGAAGCGTGCGAAGGCCGCGGCCGCGTTCGCGGAATATGCGGCCTCGGCGAAGGCTCGCGACGCCTTCGCGTCGTTCGGCTTCTCGCCCGCGCCAGCCGCTCCCGACGGCTCGGCTGCTTCCGGCACCGTCGCCGACACGCCCCCTCGCGGCAGCGCGCTCCACCTCTACTGCGGCGCCGGCATTCGCCCGGCCGTCGCGGACGCCATCAACACATTCGAGAAGGAGGCGGGTGTGACCGTGCGCGCCGACTACGCGGGGTCCGGCACCCTCCTGTCGAACATGCGGGCCTCGAAGCGTGGCGACCTGTACATGCCGGGGGAGTCCGAGTACGTGGACCGCGCGCAGGGGCTGGGCATGATCGCCTCGCGGCGCGACGTGTGTTACTTCATCCCCGTCATCCTCGTGCCCAAGGGGAATCCGAAAGGAATCAAGTCGCTCCAGGACCTCACCCGCCCCGGCCTGCGCCTCGGCCTCGGCAACCCCGATGCCTGCGCCATCGGCCAGGTGTGCGTCAAGCTCTTTCAGAAGAACAAGATCCCGCTCGACGCCATCGAGAAGAACACCAGGGTCAAGACTCTGACGGTGAACGAGTTGGGCATCCAGGTGAAGATCGGCCAGCTCGACGCCACGATCGTGTGGGACGCCATGGCGGCCTACTACAGCGATAGCGCCGAGAGCATCGCCATCCCACGCTCCCAGAACATCGTGTCCCGGGTGACGATCGGCATCCTCAACAGCGCCGAGGACCGCGCGCTGGCGCAGCGGTTCGTGGACTTCCTGGTGAGCGACGCGGGGCAGGCAGTCTTCCGCAACCACCACTACACGACGAGTCTTCCTGCGGAGTGAGCAGGACCTTGAGCAGGCGCGCGCGCACGACCGAAGCCCCTCGAGGCCCCGTGGCCGGGCCGCGCGTGACGCCGTTCTCCGTGGTCACGGTGGCCTTTGTCGCGGTCTTCCTCCTCCTCGTCCTCACGCTGATCATCACCGACATCTCCTACACCGACGCCAAGTCGCTCCGCGAGGCCCTGACCTCGCGCGAGGTGCTGCACGCGCTGTGGCTCAGCGTCTTCACGTCCCTCACCTCGGTGGCCATCATCGTGGTGTTCGCCATCCCCGTGGGATATGCCCTGAGCCGGTACCGCTTCCCCGGCCACGCGGTGGTCGAGGCGCTGGTGGACCTGCCGATCGTCCTGCCGCCGGTCGTCATCGGGCTTTCGCTGCTCGTGTTCTTCAGCACCCCCATCGGCAAGTGGATCGAGACGACGTGGGTGGAGTTCGTCTACTCCGTCCAGGGCATCATCCTCTGCCAGTTCATCGTCTCGGCCTCCTTCGGCATTCGGGCCGCGGCCGCCGCATTCGACAGCGTGGACCGGCGGCTCGAGAACCTGGCCTTGACTCTCGGCTGCACGCGGGGCCAGGCATTCTGGCGGGTGGCGCTGCCGATGGCGCGCAACGGCATCGTGGCGGGGGCCATCGTGGCCTGGGCGCATGCGGTGGGGCTCTTCGGGCCCCTGATGATCTTCGCCGGCACCACGCGAATGAAGACGGAAGTGCTGCCCACCACGGTCGCCCTGGAGCTTTCGATTGGCCGGATCGAGGTCGCCCTCGCCGTCGCCCTGGTCATGCTCGCGGCGGCCGCCGCGGCCCTGGTCCTCGTGCACGCGCTGGCCGGCGCGCGGAGGTGGTGGCCCGGATGATCCGCGTGCGCGACCTCAACCTCCGCATCGGCACCTTCGCCCTCCGCGACCTGTCGCTCCAGGTCGCCCAGGGCGACTACTTCGTCCTCCTCGGCCCCACGGGGTCGGGCAAGACGCTCTTCATCGAGTGCCTCTGCGGCCTGCTCCGGCCCGACGCGGGAACCATCGAGATTGACGGGCGCGACGTGACGCATCTCGCCCCCCGCCTGCGCGGCATCGGCTACGTGCCGCAGCACCAGGGCCTGTTCCCCCACTTGAGCGTGGAGGACAACATCGCCTTTCCGCTCCGCACGCGCCGCCTACCGCGCGCCGAGATCAAGGAGCGGGTCGGCCCGCTCGTGGACCTGTTGGGCATTGGCCCCTTGCTCCGGCGCTGGCCGGCGCACCTCAGCGGCGGCGAGCGGCAGAAGGTGGCCCTCGCCCGCGCACTCGCCCCACACCCGAAGCTCCTCCTCCTCGATGAGCCGGTGAGCGCGCTCGACGAATCGAGCCGCGAGCGCCTCTGCTCCGAGCTGCACCGCATCCACGAAGAACTCCAGATCACCACCCTCCACGTCAGCCACAGCGTCGAGGAGGCCCTCAGCATCGGGAACCGGGCAGGGGTGCTGAACGCTGGAGAGGTCGTGCAGACGGGCTCCCTCACCGAGCTGCTTCGGCGGCCGGCCAGCGAGTTCGTCGCTCGCTTCTTTCGCACGGAGAACATCGTCCCGGCCGCGGCGACCCCCCTGCCTGGTGGCGGCTCGGAGCTGTCCTTCGCCGGCCACCAGCTCCGGGTGGCGGGGCACCACGAGGGCAGCGTCACCTTCGTCATCCGTGCCGAGAGCCTGGCCATCCATCCCAAGGGCGCCGCCGTGTCGAACGGCATCGAGGCGACCCTCACGCGGCTGAGCGAGCGCGGGCTATACCGCCGCCTGGAGTTCCGTGCCGGTGTGCCCCTTGTCGCCTTCAGCACCCTGCCCGCCGAGACATTCCGAGTCGGCGAGAGCTACCGCGTCGCCCTGCCCCCCGAAGCGATCCACGTGCTCCCCCCCGACAGCCTTTCTTGACACGGCCCCGGCGCCCGGCTACACTGCGGCAGTGGCACAGGCATCTTGCCTGTGGGCACACAGGCTGGAAGCCTGTGCCACCGGAGAGGTACTCATGCGGGTCGTGTACTCCATCGGTTCGAGGCTGGCCGGCGGCGGGATCGGGAACACCGCCTACCACGCGGCGCGCGGCATCTGGCGAGCCGGGCACCTGGCCCGGCTCCTGTGCCTCGGCCACGAGCCGACCGATATTCCCGCCGACCTCATCCGCTCGCTCTGGTTCCCCTCGCGCCGCTACCTGCGGCTCCCCGTGCACGCCTACTGGCGGCTGAAGGACTGGGCGTTCGACCGTCGCGCCGCCAGGCTGCTGCCCGCATCGCTCGATGTGTTCCACGGCTGGAACTCGCATTGCCTGCACACGCTGGGCCAGGCTCGGGTTCGCGGGGCGATCACCGTCGTCGAGCGCGGCTCGGCACACGCCGCCGTCCAGGCCAGCCTGCTCGAAGAGGAGCACGAGCGGCTGGGACTGCCCAGGCCGAAGGGCATGCGCCGCCTCGTCGAGCGCTGCCTCGCCGAGTATGAGATCGCCGACTGCGTGCACGTCCCATCCTCGTTCTGCCGCCAGAGCTTCCTCGACGCCGGCTTCCCCACGAGCAAGGTGGTGCAGAGCCCTTACGGCGTGGACCTGGCCCGCTTCGCTCCACAGCCCGGGTCAGCCCGATTCACCGTCCTCTACGTCGGCGAGATCGGCATCCGCAAGGGGGCGCTCGACCTGCTGGAGGCCTGGTCGAGGCTTCAGTTGAGCGACAGCCGCCTCGTCCTCTGCGGCGGCACCGAGGCGGCAGTCGCCTCGCGGGTGGATGCGTACCGGCGTCGCTGTTCCTTCGAGACGCCGGGCTTCGCCTCGGACACGCCGGCCGCCTATGCGGGTAGCTCGGTGCTCGTCCTGCCCGCCATCGAGGACGGCTTTCCACTCGTCGTGCTGGAGGCGATGGCCAGCGGCCGCCCCGTCGTCGTGTCGGACAACACCGGCTCGAAGGACGCCGTCGAGGAGGACGTGAGCGGGTTCGTCGTGCCCGTTCGGTCGCCCGACGCCATCGCCGAGAAGCTTCAGTGGCTGCACGACCATCCCGCTGAGCGGGCGGCGATGGGCGTCGCGGCCCGCCGCCAGGCCGAGAAGTATCCCTGGGACCGCCACGGGGCCGACCTCGTGGCCTTCTACGAGAAGGCCCTCCGATGACCGATCTCGGCCGACGAGCCGTGCGCGGCACGATGGCGGTCTTCGCCGCGAACACGGCCTCGCGCCTCGTCAGCTTCGCGGGCATGCTCTACCTGATGGAGAGGGTGGGGGCCGAGCACTTCGGCGTCGTGGCCTACGCAGCTTCCCTGCTCGCCATCTGCGACGCCGCGAGCAACTGGGGCTTCTCTCAGGCAGCCATCCACCGCTCCGAGCGGGCCGACGAGACGTTTGCCACCTTCCTCGTCCTGCGCGTGCTCCTGCTCCTCGCCGTCTTGTCCGTGGCACTTGGCGCCGCCTCGTTCAGCGACGTGTTGCTCCGCGGCACGCCGCTCGACGTGATGGTCGCTCTGGCGATCGCGCTGGTGTGGGACGCGGTGAGCGACGTGCAGGCGACGCGGCTGGCCCGTTCGCTGCGATTCGGGCGCCTGATGGTGGCCGACGTTGTGAGCGTCGTCGCGGGCACGGGCGCCGCCGTGGCGATGGCCGCCTCGGGCGCAGGGCTGTGGGCGCTGGTGGCCAATCGGGCCGTCTATTCGACCGTTCGGCTCGTTTGCCTCGGGGCGCTGAGCGTCGAGCGGCTGCGCCTGGGCTTCGACCTCGACGACGCGCGCTGGCTCCTGCGCTTCGGCCTCCCCCTCTGGCTGGGGAGCATGGCGACGACGTGGGTGCTCCACTACGACGACCTCGTCGTCGGCCGCCTGTGCGGCAAGGCGACCCTGGGGCAGTACGACCGCGCCTATTCGCTGGGCCTTCTGCCCC
>Ga0307378_10003077_pt1 | contig 24701 bp, 23 predicted proteins | sample UN1MG_FD_202238 | JGI IMG/M metagenome (GOLD analysis project Ga0307378, IMG submission 202238) | Soil microbial communities from Risofladan, Vaasa, Finland - UN-1 | ecosystem: Environmental > Terrestrial > Soil > Coastal area > Acid sulfate soil | place: Finland: Risofladan, Vaasa | collected...
TCACCGATGGCGACCAGATTGTAATCTGGTTGTTCGGTCTGACTTGGGCCGGTCCTTCGTAGAACAGCCCTTATTCTTAACTGGAGCTCCTGCATATTGAACGGCTTGGCCAAATAATCATCTCCACCGGCCCGAAATCCTTCGATTTTATCTTCATCCTTGGATTTGGCGGTGAGAAACAGGATAGGGGTATCCTTCAACAGAGGATCGCCACGAATCTGACGGCATACTTGAAAGCCATCCGTTCCAGGCATGACAACATCAAGAACGACAAGATCCGGGTGATGTCGACGAGCCAAATGCAGACCTTCGGTGCCACTATTCGCTACCATGACCTGGTATTCGTATAGTTTCAATGCACGCTGTAACGTCCGCGACACTAACTCGTCGTCGTCAACAACCAATATAGTCTGCATACTACTACCCTATTCGTTATTGTGATCAATACTACTAGTTGGTTAACTATCAGCGACTTATGTTATCTTAATTATACATACTTTTCATAAGAAACACGAGTGCGGGGAAAAAAGCCCGGCTCCCTCTGAGAAAGCCGGGCAAAATGGGCGCTACTAAGATCAATATTTAGATGAGCAACCGCAATGGATCTTCCATGATGCCTTTGAAGTGTTGCATATATTGAGCAGCTTCCGCGCCATCGGTAACCCGGTGGTCGGCCGAGATTGTGGCCTTCATGCGCCAGCCAACGGTCAACTCACCATCGACCACCACCGGGACTTGCTTGGCGGTGCCAATAGCCATGATACAGGCGTCAGGGGGGTTAATGATGGCGATGAAGTGATCCACGTCGAATGCTCCGAGATTGCTAATTGTGAATGTCCCACCTTCAAAATCCCCAGAGCGGCTTTTTCCGACCCGTGCGCGGGCAATCATGTTCCTATTGTCGACGGCTATTTGGGCTAGTGGACTCAATTCTGTATTCTGTTGGACGACAGTGAGCAGACCACCTTCGATAGCGACTGCGGTCCCGATGTTAATCTGACCATGCCTCACCACTTTGTCACCGGTGAAGCTGGCATTGAGGTTGGGGTAACTGCGTAGGGCTTGAGCGGCCGCCTTGACAATCATATCATTGACCGTGACTTTCTGCTCATCAGGCAGCAATCTGTTTATTTCCTTGCGTAAGGCAAGCGCCGGGCCCATGTCAACTTCCGTTGTTACGTAAAAATGTGGGATCGTCGTCTTACTCTCGACCATTCGCCGGCCGATGGCCTGTCGTAGCCTGGTGGTTGGAATCTCTTTGGATTCCAGGCTCACTGGCAGTGGAGTTGGCGGAAAACTCTTGGCTGGCGTTATGGTCGCGGTTTCAGCGTATTTTTCCACATCCGCCCTCCGAATTCGTCCACCGGGACCGGTACCAGTGACCTGGCCGAGGTCGATCCCCGACTCATTGGCAAGACGCCTGGCAACGGGTGAAGCCTTAAAACCGCCAGGCCAGGCTCCACCCGAAGTGGACTCTGGCATGGGTGTCTTACTGGAGCCCGGCGCCGCTAGTTTAGCAGGTGGCTCTTGATCTTGATTACCGGCAGGTGGTGTTCCGGATCCGTTTTTGACCAACCCGTTGATATTCTCATTGCTGTCGCCGACAATAGCTAAATTGCCGCCAATTGGCACAACGTCGCCTTCATTAGCCAGCAGCTTAAGTAATGTGCCGCCGACCTGGGTCTCCAGCTCAAGCGTGGCTTTATCCGATTCAATTTCAGCAACAACGTCGCCTTTGTTGATCAGGTCGCCGGGACCTTTTAACCAACTAACCAAAACGCCTTCGCGCATGTCAAATCCCAGTTTGGGCATGAGGATGTATTCAGCCATTAGATGATCTCCTTCACCGCTTCGACCACGCGTCCGGCATTGATCAATGCTAACTGTTCCAGATCTCGCGAATAGGGCAAGGGCACCTCATGTTGGGCGACGCGTTTGATCGGGCTATCCAGGTAATCAAAACCGTCTTCTTGAATCCGGGCAACAATCTCCGCCCCGATACCGTAGGATCGATGGCCTTCCTCGACAACTACTGCTTTAAAGGTTTTCTGGATGGACTTGAGCACCGGGCCCATATCGAGCGGACGCAAACTCCGCAGGTCAACAATCTCGGCCTCTATTCCTTCTCTGGATAATATATTGGCCGCTTCCAGTGCCACCTGCAAACCCTGCGCATAAGTGACGATGGTCACATCTGAACCCTCGCGCTTGATATCTGATACGCCGATAGGAACCGTATAATCTTCACCCTCGGGCACTTCCCCTCGAACCTGGTAAAGCGTGGCGTGCTCGATAAACAACACAGGATCGTCGGTGCGGATCGCCGATTTAAGCAACCCTTTTGCATCGTATGGGCTGCCTGGCGATACAACCTTCAACCCGGGGAAATGTGCAAATATAACGTCTGGTGTATGGCTATGAGTAGCGCCGAGTTGACGACCTCCACCACCGGGAGCACGGAATACTACCGGGCATCTGATATTACCGCCAAACATATAGTGGACCTTTGCGGCGTGATTGACAATTGCGTCCAAAGCCAGAAAGGCAAAATTGATGGTCATAAACTCGGCCACAGGGCGTAGGCCATTCATCGCCGCTCCGGCCGCCGCTCCACCAATAACCATCTCGGAAATGGGAGTATCCCTGACCCGTTTTTCACCAAACTCAGCATAAAAGTCACGGGTAACTGCATAAGTACCACCCCAGACACCCACTTCTTCGCCCATAATGAACACGTTCTCATCACGCTGCATCTCTTCGCGCAGCGCATCAGTAATTGCTTGTCGCATCGTTATTCGAGCCATCTTAAGCCTCCACGTAAATATTGCTGTATAAATCTTCTGGGGATGGAAGCGGGGACTCTTCGGCGAACCGGACGGCTTCATCGAGCTCTTCCTCAACAAGTGCATCGATCGATTCGAGTTCGTCTTGTGTAGCGATCTTCTCAGCCAGAATATGTCTTTCCAGCATCCCGATTGGGTCATCTTCGCGCCATTTCTCGACTTCCTCTCTGGTCCTGTAACGGAGCGGATCACCCATACTATGCCCTTCATAGCGGTAGGTGATCATTTCGAGAAATTGCGGACCTTTGCCGCTGCGAATCGCTTTTAAGGCTGTCTCGGTTGCCGCATGAACTTCTATCACATTCATGCCATCAACCGACTTTCCTTTCATGCCATAGGCCGCCGCTTTTTGGACCAACTTTGATACCGCAGACGCCCGGTTGACGGCCGTTCCCATGCCATATTGATTGTTTTCCGCAACCCAGAGGACTGGTAGATCCCAGACACCGGCCAAGTTCAACGCTTCATGGAAGTAACCGATATTGGTTGAACCATCACCGAAATAGCACAAAACGACATTGTCAGTTCCTCTGTATTGTTCGGCAAGGGCAATTCCGGCTGCCAACGGAAGGTGACCGCCGACCACGGCATAGCCGCCCCAAAACCGCTCTTCCACATTAACCAGGTGCATCGATCCGCCTTTACCTTTGCTTACCCCAGTAGCTTTTCCCAACATCTCGGCCATCACCGCCTTGGAATCAGATCCCACTGCCAAAGCATGGCCATGATCCCGGTAGGCGGTAATCACATGATCGCCTTCTTGTCTTGCACCGATAGTGCCAACGGCTATCGCTTCCTGGCCAATGTACAGGTGGAGAAAGCCTCCTATTTTGCCTTGTTGGTATAATTCAGCGCTACGCTGTTCAAATCGTCGTATCAGTACCATCTGCTGGTACCATTTCATCAATGTCGCTTTTTCCATGAACTTCTCCTCTGTCACCAGACAGGATTAAATATAGGATGAAACCATAATAACTTCATTAGTGGTAACGATTACCAGGGTTTGTTTTTTCGAAGGATGATCTTGGCAAGGTGCAAGGATTACAAAATGCATATATCGAAACAGGGAGTAGGACTCAATCCCGTTACTTTATGTTAACTGAGGGCAACCAGAGATGCAACTCAGACGGCAAGTAGTTTATCAGACAACAATGGGACTGGCTAACGCCTGCTGCCTGGTCAGAGAAATCGGGTAGTAATTGGTAGTCCGAAGGGTAATTCGAGCACGTGCTTCATATTGGGTTTCGGTTGAATCAGATCGACCGTGGCGTTATGGATGGCTTGAGCTAGAATCGCAGTATGATGAACAACCAACCAGCTATTCAAGGTCCCTCGGAGCGCCGTATTGCTATGAGAGTTAAACCGGCCGCTGAGCGCGCAATCAAACAGAGACACCCCTGGCTTTTCGATCAATCAATCGTTCGACAAAGTCATGAAGGGCGCTCGGGTGATTTGGCGGTTATTTTCGATCAACGCAATCGATTCTTGGCGATCGGTCTATATGATCCAGATTCGCCCATTCGGGTACGACTATTACAATATGGTGAGCAGGCAACCATCGACCAGGCCTGGTTCCGCGAGAGGCTGGTTTCAGCAGGCTTGCGACGAGCCCCCCTGCAGAATACAAAGACAACCGGTTATCGATTGGTCCATGGTGAAAACGACGAACTGCCAGGGCTGGTAGTCGACCTGTATGGCAAAACAGTTGTAATCAAATTAGATACGGCCGCCTGGATCCCTCATCTTTGGCCAATTACACAAGCACTAGCTGAGGTTGAGCCTGATCTAAGAATGATCCTACGTTTGAGCAGAAAGGCCAGATATGAGGCAGAGACATCTCATGGTCTGCAGGATGGACAGCTTCTGGTCGGTTCACCCATCGACGGACCGGTAGTTTTTTATGAGAATGGGATAATCTTTGAAGCCGATGTTATTAGAGGCCAGAAGACAGGTTTCTTCCTTGACCAACGGGATAACCGCGCACTGGTCGAGGCGACTGTTGCGACAAATAAACGTTTGAAGCGTTTGGTGAATGTATTTGCCTATTCCGGAGCATTTGGCTTGTATGCCGCCCGTGGTGGTATCGAAAGTGTTACCAGCATTGATGCCAGTCCGGCCGCGCTTGAAATGGCGAACAACAACTTTAAATTAAACAGAAATAACCCGACGATTGCCGCGACAGAACACAGTATCCTGGTAGGCGATGCTTTTAAGATGCTCAGCGAACTTGGGGCGCAAGGTCAGAGATATGACCTGGTGGTAGTGGATCCGCCTTCCTTCGCCAAGCAAAAGTCTGAATTTGGTCGTGCTCTTAACGCCTACTTTCGCTTGGCTACCCTGGCGCTAGCAATTCTCCAAAAGGACGGCATTCTGGTTATGTCTTCCTGTTCTAGCAGGGTCAGCGCAGATGCTTTCTATGAAATTATTCACACAGCAGCAGACCGTCGTAACCGGCCGTTACGAGAAATTACCCGAACTGGTCATGCTATTGACCATCCGGTTGGCTTCCCACAAGGCGCCTACCTCAAATGTCTCTTTGCCTTTGCCGGGTAGGTATCTTTAGTTAGCAACAACCTCTTTGAGATTAGGAAAGAATTGTTTGACCGTTCCTTCGACCCAGCCGTGTAAGGTAACGGGGGCTAAATTACAGCCATTACAGGCGCCGGACATATGGACTATCAGGCGATCATCTGCGTAGGTTACCATCTCTACGGCCCCACCGTGATAATGCTCAATATAAGCGCTCAATACTTCAATTAGAGCGCGCATCCGCTCTTCATCACTAGCTTCAGTGGGTACGCTGCTGGTATCAGGCTGACCACCGGCATATAGCGTTGACATGACGAATTCTCCTTGAATCGTGTAGAAGTAAACAAGCCCGGCCACGGCTTTGGTTCGCCAATTCCACCGAGATGCTCGTATCAAATTCATCTTATTCTATACCGGATATGATTACCGGATCAAGGCCACCTTGGTTTTCTCAGGAAGATCCTAAAGACAAGAAATCAGGCCCACGTTCTAATTATCCGCCAGAACTGAGGACAGATCTAGAAACATCTCTGTCCAGGCCAACTTTTCGTCGGATACCAGTTTGTGGTCAGCCATGATCTCCTTTTATCGAAACGGTCTGGCGAGCAATCACACTGATAGCTTGGTTGATGCCTTTGGAACACGCTTGTCTTCAATACCCTGGATGATCATCAGCGGAATATCTAACTATCGGTACGCCTTACCCGCATTATTACCCAATCGCGCTACCTGGTCCACGATCGGTCTGTAAAGCTTAGTTGGTGGAGAGCATGTTTTGCTTCTGGAGAAACCAGGTCCAGATCAGGCACCACTTCTCCAAAACCGGCGCGAATTCTTGAGTTCTGGAATGAACCTCGCTTGAAACCACGAAAATAACAGGTCACCCGTTTATGCACTTGTCGGCAAAGCCTTTGTTAAAAAGTCGCGATAGGCCAGTAAATGGCTAAAAGAAGCCGGCCGATCGGCCGGGTATCAGCCGCCACATTTAAGGCAACAGAGCCACCATCGAATATGCAATCAACAAGAGCAGCCCTGGCCGTTTCGATTCATACTTGGTGTTCGCGTGATATTAAGGGTGCTAAATTGGGGACCTAAACCGGTTAACAAAATGCTCTTCGTCGTCCAACTACACTGGTAGAGAAAATTGGCAAGCGGCCGCATTTCGGCCGGGGTACCCGGAAAATCATGGATAAATACAGGCGCTGATCGTCCGCCAGGCGACAACAACTCTGGGTCGGTGCTCAACGCCCTAAAACAGTCTTTGTTCAGAGATGTCAATAGGTTCAGACCTTCATTTCTTCGATTAGCTTTCGCCTGTGCCAAAGGAAATAGCGGAGACGAAGTGTCGGCACAGAGCCTTGCCAACCAAACGGATTACAGGAATTCGATGTGATAACTGTCAATAGTCGCCTCAAACTTGCTTTTTTCGATCCAGGCAACTGTTTTCTCTAGCAAACCATGAAGATAGGCTTGATCATTCCCTACAGTCACAAGACCGACCACGGCTGTTTGCCAAATATCTTGATAATCAACTTCGGCAATGGCGATATTGAATTGTTGAGGCAACCTAGTCATTAATGATTTGAGAATGCGCCGTTTTTCTTTCAGAGATGATACCCCATATAACTGAAGCGTAATGGTGCAACTGGCGACATGCATGACCCGATTCTCCCAGGTTCATGACTTCTGGCAAATGAAAAATTCATTAGGCGCTGCATCTATTTTACTGGTCAAGGGTTTATAATAGCGCCCGAGTTGATACCAGCAGAGTTTATTGGTAGCTTTTTTGTGCAACGTACCGATATAAAGCTGCGTATAAACAATGGAAGGAGAGTATTGTCTGACCGACAGCGAGATAAAAAATATGAGTGAAGCTACTAGCCCAAAGCGCAACGGAACTACGCGCAATATTGCCTATATATTCTTGATAATTTTCCTGATAGTTGCCATTATTGCCATTATCGGAGGCGCATATTTTGGCTTAACGGTTGTTAGGGGCGCCAAGAGTGTAACCGATCCAGTTGGGGAACTGATCCGTCAACTGGTTGTTGAAGCCACCCCGGTGATTTTGCCGAATCCTGTGGTGATTATCGAGGAGATTAACAGCCTAGCCCGGCTTGAGACATCTTCCTATTCATTTCAAGACATCCTGCAAATCGAACGCAACAAAGATCTATTATTTGGAGTTTTCGGTGAAAGTCTACTTTTTGTTGCGTATGGTGATGTAATTGCTGGCGTTGACCTGGCAAAAATGGAAAGCAATGATTTGCAGGTCGCCAGTCCAACCAAGATTATTGTCCGACTACCCGAGGCAGAAATTTTTCTTACCGATCTGGACAATGACCGTTCCTACGTTGCAGATCGGGATATCGGTCTGCTCACCAAAGGCGATGCTGATCTTGAAACGCAAATCCGGCAGGAGGCAGAGAGTCGAATGCTGGAAGCGTCTCTGGAAAACGGCATCCTGGATCGGGCTGATGATGAAGCTCGCAATTTCATGATTACCTTTCTGCAGCAACTAGGCTTCACAGAAATTGAATTCTCAGCGACGACCTTGCCGGCCATTACCCCATATGTGCAAGAATTACCAAAGGGTTTTGTCATAACACCGGTGCCTTTGGCAACGCCCGTGACGCCATAAATGACTGCCTCCCAGGAACTCATAGGCTCGTCAGAAAGGTCTTAACTGACACCTGACGAATGGCGGTTCAAGTGCCGCCACCACCGGATGACCGTGCCTAGCATCCCCTGCCTGGCATCCTCGGCCAAGCACAGCTTTCATGGAAAGCGCTTTGGAAGCCATCCCCATCCTATAAACGCTTACTCCAATCATCATTGGCGTATTTCAAAGCTATCAGCCGCCGAACTGCCAATTCTTCTTCTTTCGTCAATTCACCTGGTAATAAGTTCAGATTGAGCGTCTGCGCGAATCCTTCCACCAATTGGCCGGCTGTTACCGCAAAGCTGGTTTCATGACCCTGGGCATATTCAAGGGTTATCGCATTCCTTCCGAGATGATCGGCTAGCGCCTGCTGATTAGCCACATCATTGAATCGCAAAGCCGGAACGATTCTTGCCGGATCACCACGAAGCGGAATTGAGCCATGCTGAAGTACCACTCCCTTCTTCCTCATTTGGGCGCTGCCAACAAGTTTCCGCCTATCCACCGTGATTTCATAGTTGGATGGCTCATCGAAGCAGGCTGGACTATTCATTGGAATTGTTTGAGGATCGGGTTCAGCTCGGGCTGGTGACAGCCCCATCAGATCGAGACCTGCCAGGAGCGCCTTGGAGAGACGTCGGTAGCTCTCCAAAACAGACCCCCGCACCCGAGGCTCAGTGGCCGGAGCGCAAACGCTATAGGTTAGCTCGTCAGTGTGTAAAATGGCCCGACCGCCTGTCGGCCGGCGAACAACATCCCAGCCGGAAGTATGACAATACTCAACATTAACGATAGCATAACTTTGGCGGAAGCCGAGGGAGAGACAGGCCGGTTTCCAGCCATAGATTCGTAAGGTGGGCGGGCTATTCCCCTGGGCTATGGCCTCAAGAAGTGCTTCATCAATGGCCATATTTGTCGGGCCATCGTTGTAACCACTGCTGAGTAACCGCCAGTCAGCGGCTGCATAGCCGTTGTTAACCGGCATAACCCCAACCGATGTCTGGCAAAGTAAGAATATCGCTGCACTCTGCTTCTTTGAGAACACCGGCTCCGATTGCCTCGCCAACCAAAATATCATGGTCCCCACCGATATCGATAATATCAGTTACTTTAATCTCGATATAGGCAGCCGCCCCTACCAGTACAGGGCAACCGGTCTCTGGAGCTGCTGTATAATCAGCGCCTGCCATTTTGTCAGGATTCTTTGAACGACCCTTCGTGAACGGCTTAAGGCTCTCCTGATCTTCTATCAGGAATAGATTAATAGCAAAAACGCCGCCTTTGGATACCAGGCCATGGGTATAACTGCTCTTTTGTAAAGCAAAGGCAAGCAGTCGCGGCTCGAAAGATGCCTGGGTAAGCCAATTGGCAACCATGATGTTCACTTCATCATTATTGCGGGAAGTAATCGCATAAAAACCATAAGGTAACAATTTGAGAGCTTCCTTAATAGGATATTCAGACATAACTTAATTCTCCTTCATTGTGTATTATTTGGCCTAAAATATGAGATTATCTCAATTCTACATCAGTCAGACAATTAGATGATTAAACCCTCTGTCAGAGACAGGCAACGGTAAGGTGTCATGCCGGGTAATGAGGCACTTTTCTTCTGGTTAGCTTGAGTCCCTTTCTCAGCACTTTGCTATAATCCTGTTGATGAAAGTTCCGGGACGTAATCCATTCTTGAAGATTGCCTCAGCGCTATTATTTTTGTACTTCCTTGTCTGGATCAGCCTGGAAGGACGGCTATGGCAGTCAATCTTGCTCGGCGTTGGGATAGCGAGCCTAGGTGCTGGTCTGATCTGGCAAAGGTTTTTTAAGGGGCGAACCATCTCTTTAAAACAGTGGCTGGCAACTATTGGGCTTACCGGATTGCTTTGCGGCTTTTCGATAGCCTGGCTGACGATACTTCTAATGGTTATAAAAACTGGCCTTCATGGCCATGGTCCGGAAATTACGCCTGCTGAGATAAGCTGGGTTGTGAACCAGGTGCCACTGTGGTCAGCCGTTGGCCTGTTAACCGGCCTGGGTATCGGAGTCTTGATTCCTTGTGTTCAAAGAGAATGATGTGCAGCATCTGGTGTGTTGACGCGTCGGGGTTCTCGATGAGTTTTAATCCATGCAGATAAAGCGGCCGCGATTTCTAGTCGGATTCAGTGGCAATTCGTGTTTCGACCGATGATAGGGCTTGAACCAGTTCTGATTGGCGGAAACTTGTGGTTACATCGCCTCGGGTTCGCTCAAGTACACCACGGACCGTGTCGGTGCGGCGGCGCAAGCCATGGGTAATGGAATCGTTGAAATCGAAGGTGACTAGCACTGAATAAATGTCATCCATGGTTTCAAGCAGACGTTCAACTTCCTGGCTGTGACCATGGCGCAGAATATCAAGAATACGCCGCCGGAGTTCAGTGGCAGCTTCCGCCAGACCATTTAACCAGGTGTTGTCTTCAATTCCCAACTCCTCCGGCGTTGGCAAACGATGGTCGCGCACTAGGGCATAAGTCAGATTGGCTTCTACGTATTCCTTCAGTGCGTCCTGGGTATAGCCTGCATGATAAAGGGCAGGGTAGGGTCGCACACCATCGATCATCTCTTCGGCGGCCGACTTTGCCTCGGCCAAGAGCGTCTCTGAAACTGGCCATTCTTCCCGATGAATAGCTCGAATTGTACGGGCGCAGATGCTGGTCAACTTGCGCGATCGTTGGTAAGCAATATCGCGTGTCTGGTTTATCTCTTCGAACTGTTCGCGGATTGATTCCGCAATGGTGTCAAGGTGTTCACGATCCACAAGAATTCTCCTTCAAGTCTCAATCTGATTGTTCTGATTCATCGTCTCCAGAAGCTTCAGGTGGGGGAAAGCGGAAAAATTGATCGGCCAAATTTGTTTGTTGGGGGATATTGATTTCCCCAAATTGCTTTTCGTAATTGGCAATGTTTTGAGCCAGAGCGGCTTGAAACAACTTGGCGTGAATAGGCGACATGATTACCCGCGAGACAATCGAACCCTTGGGCATACGTGGAAGAACCTGGGCAAAATCAAGCACCAGTTCGGCCGGTGTATGGCTTATGAAGGCGACATTGGCATAGACAGCTACCAGCTCTTTGGGAATTTCGATAGAAACTCGCTTGGGATGATTCGGCTTGGCTTTGTCTGTCATTGGTATACTTCTCCTGGGAATCGGTACGATGACCTCTTTGTAGCGAGATAACGACAATAGTTGATAAGATACATCAATGGTGCCCATTGAGGCAAGTGATGCCAGGCAAAAAAATGACTCGGCCGGCTATTCAAACATATGAAGATTGAGTACGGCTGCCCTACATGTTACAATTCAATAACAACTGATTCTGTCGAATATCCGGCTAGCGATTGGTTCAGATTCCACGAATCATCCAATTTGCCAAAGATAGCATCATGTAGGAGCAAAGTGGCCAGGATGCCAACTGATTTGCCGGCTTCAACCGGGGCGCCGTTAGATTTTGAGATAGTTGATCATACGGCCGATTGGGCGCTCCGAATCTATGGGGCCGATTTTACTCATCTTCTACAGAATGCCGCCCGGGGGATGACGACGCTGTTGGTGGAGGACCCTGATGCAGTACCCGCGGATGTCGAACGCCAATTGACCTTACACAGCATCGACGCCGAGACACTACTGGTTGACTGGCTGGGAGAATTGGCATTTTGGGCAGAATCTGAACTACTTGTTTTTAATAAATATGAACTTAACCAGGTGAGCACAACATATCTTAGGGCAACGGTGATTGGCGGACGGGTGCCGGCATTATCAAGGCATATCAAAGCGGTTACTTATCATGACCTGGAGATCGTTGAGATCGAGACAGGACTGACAGCCACCATTGTTTTTGACGTTTGAGGGAGGCGATACTATGGTAAGCGCAAAGGATTTCCAAAGAATAGGACCTTTTCTGTACGAAGTTTCCAAAGATTTCCGGGATGATATGCGCGTCCCAGCACGCTTTTACGCCGATGCGGAACTGTTAAATGACATCAAAGGAGACAAAAGTTTAAACCAATTGGTGAATACAGCAACGATGCCAGGCATCGTAAAATATGCATTGGCTATGCCCGATATACATCAAGGGTATGGCTTCCCAATCGGTGGGGTGATCGCCACCGAATTGCCCGACGGGGCCATATCACCAGGAGGCGTGGGCTACGATATCAATTGTGGTGTCCGTTTGTTGGGTACTCGCCTGGATAGTGAAGAGATCGAACCTTATCTGGACGAGTTGGCTTCGGCACTCTACGCCAATTGCCCCAGCGGTGTTGGCAAGGGGGGAAGTATCAATCTTAAGGACGGGGAACTGGGTAAAATAGTTGAGGAAGGTGCCAATTGGGCGCTTCATCGTGGTTTTGCCCTGCCTGAAGATCTCGAACGAACGGAATCGAACGGCCGTATTCCTGGAGCTGATGCCGGCAAGATCAGCCAGCGAGCCATGAAGAGAGGAGTTGGCCAGGTTGGAACCCTGGGCGCGGGCAACCACTTCATCGAAGTCGACGTGGTTGATCAGGTTTTTGACAGTCAGGCGGCCGATCGTATGGGTATTTCTCGCGGCCAGATTGTTATACAAATTCACTGCGGTTCTCGCGGTTTTGGTCACCAGGTTTGTACTGACTACGTAAGGCGTTTTCAACAGAGTGTGCAGAGCCGGGGAATCCGCTTGCCAGATCGCGAATTAGTCTTCGCGCCGTTGAGTAGCCCTGAAGGCCAGGATTACCTGGCAGCAATGAGAGCGGCGGCTAATTATGCCTTTGTTAACCGCCAGGTGCTTGCTTACCATATCCGGCGATCTTTTGAAGAGGTGTTAGCCGGTAAAGTGACTAATAACCACGTTTATCAGATTTACGACATCGCTCATAATATGGCGAAGATCGAGCAGCATGATGTAGACGGCCAACTAAAGGAAGTGTGCGTTCATCGCAAGGGAGCGACGCGGGCATTTGGTCCTGGATCGGCGGTTTTACCTGATGTTTATCGCGATATCGGCCAACCGGTATTGGTACCCGGCTCAATGGGCACTGCCAGCTGGGTCTTGTTGGGCACGGCCGGATCCATGGAACAAACCTTCGGTTCGACCTGTCATGGCGCAGGCCGGACGATGAGTAGACGAGAGGCCAAGCGGAATATCCGGGGCGGCGATCTGCTCAAGCAACTTGAGGAATCAGGCATTCATATCCGGGCGGGTAGCCTGCCTGGTCTGGCCGAAGAAGCACCGGCTGCCTATAAGGATGTTGATCGGGTAGTCAATGTTGTTCACGGCGCCGGTATCGCAAAAAAAGTAGCCCGAATCGTTCCGGTCGCGGTAATTAAGGGGTAAAGTGCCAGAATAATCAGCTTCTGGTTCGAACCAGAAGCATTAGAATTGCCGATTGACACTCTGTATAGGCGCAGATTTGACGGGTTAGGAAAGTGTCAAGCACACCAACAGTAAAAAATCTTCTACCGTGGATAGTCGTTATCTTCCTGCTAGGCGCTATGGCCGGGATATTGTTCCTTGTACTGGGCAACCGCACCCAGCCAGCCGCGATCATCATCACACCGGCCGCGCCCACTGTGACAGCGCTGCCGACCCAAACGCCTGGACCGATGCGGGTCTACATCAGCGGCGCAATACTCAAACCGGCAGTCTATGAACTCCCAGCGGATGCCATTTTATTAGATGCGATAACGGCCGCCGGCGGTTTTACCAGCGAGGCCAACCCCGCAACCGTTAATCTAGCCTTGCCTTTGAATGATGGCATGCACGTTCATGTGCCCATTCCCGGGGATGAACCGACTGTTGATTTCGGTGGGGGTGAACGCAGCTCAGGAATTGATATTTCTGGGGCATTAGTTAACATCAATACGGCTACTTTGGAGGAGCTTGACATGCTGCCCGGTATTGGACCGAGCATAGCCCAGAAAATCATAGACTATCGGGAGAGCAACGGGCCTTTTACTGCCATCGAGGAAATTGATCGCGTCTCCGGGATCGGTCCGGCAAAATTGGAGGAAATCCGGGATCTGATAACCTTGCAATAACCTTTATTTGTTTGCCGACGAGCCTTTCCATCTTTCCTTGCCCCAACTGTAAAAAGAACCTTGAAAGCTTCTAATCCCCCAGTCTGGCGACCTGGTTTAGGTACTGCTGACTACAGCTTGCCTGGCGGCCCTCTGGGCGGTTTATCTTGAAGAGCAGATTGGTTCGACGGATTCACGCAGAACCCGGTCGGGAGGTTATTAGGAGAGGGTCGAGGTGGAAAGCACCAGCAGGACGACTAAATCCCGACGTAATACTCAGGTTGACTCCACTGGTAAGCTTTGGTAACATTAACAAGCTTTCGGGGGCGTGGTGTAGTGGTGAACACGCCGGCCTGTCAAGCCGGAGATCGCGGGTTCGATCCCCGTCGCTCCCGCTGAGTACCGATGTTACTCATTTGAGAAGCCTGCCTGGTAGGGTGGGCTTTTTGCTTTCCAAAGGCTATCCACGTGCGTGAGCGAAATAGTGACAGGCACGGCGCGTGGATAAGGGTTCTCCGATTTTTGGTACATGGTCTGGAAAAGAGTTGAGGTGGAAGCGGCCTGGATAGCGGCTGGTCAAGAGAGCGGGTCTCAATGCCATACAACTAGCCCATCTATCCGCATCCTGCTAGCATCGCCTCTGTGGGATGATACGGGGTTCGTTGGAGCTGGGAAGGGTGAAGAACATCAGCGAACTAAGTATTATGGCTGGCACCGATCTGCAGTAAGAAAAAGATCGCGTAAGGTTTTTACCCGTGCAGCCTACGGTTAGAGTCCAAGCGTGCCTATCTCACCAACATCTTGCCCTGATGACCGCGGCGTCTCCCGTGTCAACGTTTGCGAACTGATCGGCGCCGGCCCCTCGAATTCCTTCTGCAGCATCGTGTGGCATGAAATGAACCGATGCAACAGACCGGCATCCGACGTCCGCTCCAGCGAGGTGTTAGGCGACGAGCAGCCGCTTTGCCCGAGTTAAGGAACAACCAAACTGGTGGACTGCCAACACAATCACTCTCGCACGCTCGCTCAAGTTGGGCCAAAGCCTACTCGGAGGACTGCGTTAACACCGGTTCGCAGCCCATGCCGCCGAGTCCGATCAAGTGCATCTCGAACGTTGTGCCAATGAGGTATAACCACCTTCAGATACGCGTGACATCAAAGCCAGCATTGCGTAAAGGACTACCTTCAAATCATGTTAAGGAAGATCATTGTTCAAAACACTCGGCAGGTAAATAAAGAACTGAGAAGATGGCAATGATTCAACCTCGAACGCACCAATGTCACAAAATACATCACCGTCATTGTTCCCGTCCTGGGGACGGCTGATACCGCGTTGGTCACTGGCCAGACAGGTGGGGTTGTCACCGGTGTCAATGGCTGGACTGCCGGGCAACCGAGCATGAGTCAGGGTTTCGCCACCATTATCGGCTAGTGGACCAAGCATTGGATCGCCGGAAATGTCAGGGTTGCAACTGTCATCCTCAATAAGATTCTTGGTGTTGGTGACCGGATCACCGTTACTGCTGAAACAGTCGGCGCCGGTACTGTGGGCAATGAGGCTGTTGCTCAGGTACTTGGCGGCTGTCGACAAATATGGCCGCCGGCGATGTGCAAGAAACCTTGCAGATGGCACTAGACAAAACCAAGGTGACCCGCGTTAAGGTCAAGCATCGACCCAGATTACTCTCTGATAATTGGCCAGCCTTTGTTTTCCAAGCCTTGAAGGAGTACCTTCGACGATACCGATTGACCCACATCCGCGGCGCCCCATATCACCCGATGACCCAAGGCAAGATTGAACGTTACCATCGTTCGATGAAGAATGTGGTTAGACTACAGACGTTCTACTTCCCCTGGGAGCTGGAACACGCCATTGAGGAGTTCGTCATCTACTACAACAATGAACGATATCATGAGTCTTTGGATAATTTGACTCCGGCTGATGTTTAATTCGGCCGGGACGAGGAGCTGAAAACAAGAAGAGAACAGATTAAGCAAGAGACATTGGAAAAGCGACGCCAACGGCATCGACAAGACGTACAAGACAGACTATATTTGGAGTGCGAATCCTCCCTTATTCTGTTGCCTGAAATGTCTCATTGATTCTGCGAACACCTGCGGGTTAATAAGAAGTTAGGTTTGGTCCTGATTCCAATACAGAGGAGAGTATCAAAATGAAAAAGGCGATCTTCTTCATTTCGATTGTTACATCGTTCATTGCAAGTTGTGGAACTGGTTCATCCATCCAATACATGTATCAAGCTCCCGAAAATCTCGATGATGGGCTGGAAGTCGGTACTTTGGAAGAGGCGAACCTAGATTCCGCCATGCTTGGGGAGGCTGTCGATAGGATTCGAGCTGGCGAATACAACATTGTGCATTCCATGCTCATTTACCGAAACGGCAAACTTGTCTTCGAAGAGTATTTTCCGGGCTACATGCACACTTGGGGTCACCCATCCCAGCAAGGTCGTCGCGTAGATTGGGATGAGGACAGCCGGCACACTGTCATGTCCGCCGGAAAGAGCATTACCTCCGCGTGTATTGGCATCGCGATCGAGGAGGGGTTCATCGAGAGCGTGGATCAATCCATCTTTGATTATTTGCCCGACCACCAGTATCTCAACACCGATGGGAAAGATGCGATCACCATCGAGCACCTGCTCACCATGACCTCTGGGTTGGAATGGGACGAGTGGAACACGTCGTACATATCGCCTGCGAATGACGCGTTCTTGCTGTTTACTCAATGTGATGATCAAGTTGCCTGCGTCTTGAAAAAACCACTGGTCAATGAGCCTGGGACAGACTTCACTTACACAGGTGGTGGCATGACCCTGTTGAGCGAGATCATCAGGAATGCGACTGGTATGGACATTGAGGCGTTTGCGGATGAATACTTGTTTGCGCCTTTGGGGATTGAGCCAGTTGAATGGAGACGATTCGCTAGAGGGGTGATCGAAGGCGGTGGGGAACAGAGAATGTCCTCTAGAGATATGGTGAAATTCGGGGTGACATTCCTCAATGGCGGTGTTTGGGATGGACAGAGAATCGTCTCTGAGCAATGGGTTCAGAACAGTGCCACAACTTACCCGGCGACTACCCGAATCAGATTACCGGGTAGCGATTCGGGGACAAGAGGGTATGCCTATACATGGTGGACAAAAGAGTACTCTCAATCAGATGCGTTTTTTGCCACAGGCTATGGCGGGCAAGTGATTATGGTATTGCCTGAGTTGAACGCGGTTGTAGTATTCACTGGGGGCAATTACACAACTAGTGTACGCACATTTACGCTTCTTGAGAGATATTTTTTACCTGCTTTTAACTAAGTAATGAGGCATGGTTAAGCGAAAGCAAAAAGGCAAGAGAATAGATACTGTGAACCACACCTTACAACTCGCTGCAGTGGACCAGGGATGCATGGCCGGTTGATATCCAATTAGTCGTTCCCTGGCCACTGAGCTTGAGGCTGGCTTCTTCACGACTTCTGTCCTCGGCTTGTTCGTGATGCTGAGGGCAAAAGCGCCACCAACGGTCATCGAGGGTACCGCACGAGCGGCTATCGATCACCTCTAGGCGCTCCGCGTTGAGGCGTAAGCGTAGCCTGGGGAAGTCAGAGGGCAAAAAAGTCATTATGATTTCTGACAAAAAGATGTGCTGCGGAAAAATCAAGAATCAAACACAATAGCTCAACAATACGCTGCCACCTCCAAGCCAAATCTTGATTCACGGCAGTGCCCCAGCGCGCCAGCCAACGAGCCCTGGATAGAACGTCAATGAGATTATCCGCGTGAGTAAACGACTCCCGTCGCTCCCGCTGAGTACAATTGTTACTCAATAGGGAAGCCTGCCTGGTAGGGTGGGCTTTTTGCTTTCTGAAGACCATACGCGTGCGGGTGCGACTTCACACTCTCCGCGGCACGTGGATAACGGGTTCGTCAACTGTGGATATGGAATGCAGACTCGGCTTTGTCGGCCAGGCTCGCACACCGGCTGACAGACTGCCGGGCTCCGCCCGAATCGGCCCGTAGACCAGCGCCGCCAGGTTGCGCAACCGCGTCTCCCGCGGCCGGATCTGCCAGGAGTTGACGATGGTCCATACTTGGGCATACGATAGCATAGTCAAGTCTCATTGGCTGTGGTTTGTTGGTCAATTCCTACAACCATTCTGGAGACCTCGCGTTTCGTTTCTCCTCCGAAACTGGGTAGATGTCAAACTACCATACCCCGCGTTGGCATACCCAACTTCAGCTAGTATGATTAGCTTTCAAGGTAGCATACTTCAGCTTCGTTTTTTTTGGTGCGTTATTTGTTACCTCTTGATATACCAAAGACAACTACCGTCAGCGAAGCAAGTACCGAAGAACAAGCACATAGTAATGCTTGTGAAAGCCTACCTTCACGGTATTCCATCGAGGGTAACGTTCGTGTTAGCTAGTCGTACTGTTGATTTGATTCGGATCGATATGGCTTGCGTGTCCTGCCATATTTCGCGTGGAGGTGATTGATGAGTAACTGGTTCTCGGGCGACATCGTCTCTAATGGCATCAGAATTCGCTACCACCGCACCGGCGGTGGCAAACCCACCCTGTTGATCGCGCACGGAGTCACGGACAACGGCCTGAGCTGGAGCCGCTTTGCACGGGCAATGGAGCAAGATTATGACGTCATCCTGTATGACCGCCGAGGACATGGTTTCTCTGATGCACCTGAGAGCGGCTACACGTTCCGCGACCATGCTGAGGATATGGCCGGCCTGATCACGGCTCTCGATCTGGACCGCCCGTACATTCTTGGGCATTCCGGCGGTGCCGTAGCTGCTACTATTCTCGCCGCTACTCATCCGGATCTCCTTGCCAGCCTCGTTCTCGAAGATCCTTCCTGGGGAACTGGTTGGGGTGGGTGGCAGGCGACCACAACCGGGATGATCGAGTGGTTCCGTGAAACGGTTTCGATGGAGAGGCAGGAGCTGGTCGCGATGTGCCGTGCGATGAACCCAAACTGGCTCGAGGAAGAAGTCGAACTTTGGGCAAACTCAAAGGTACAGGTTAGTCCAAAAGTCGTGCAGACATTTGAGCAAGCGGAACCGATGTGGCGGGATATCGTTCGTCAAATCACCTGCTCTATTCTATTGATAGTTGGCGATAAGGATACGGGTTCAATCAATACGCCTGAAGATGTAGAGGCGATGGCTTCCGTCTGGCGTATGGGTCAGGCCGTGACCATTGACGGTGCCGGCCACGTGGTGCACTATGATCGCTTTGAAGCCTATCTCTCGGCAGTGAAGACGTTCCTGTCAGAGGCCGATTAGTGCCTGGATCCTGATTGCAGTGCCATTTGCAAACCAGGTCTCATAGTTCCTCGAAAAATGGCCTTCGATTAAGGCGACCTACCTCTGAGAAATGGGTATCAGATAGGCGAATCAAGGTCTTCCGGCTCACATCTGTGAGGGGTGGAACAGCATTCCGCTTAGCGTTCGAGTCAGCAGTTGTCCGCAGCTCGCTTCCTTGCTCCGCGATCAAGACAGATGAGCTTTTCGTAAGTGCTGTTATGGTCGAGCAGGAACGTTCAAAAATTGGTTGATGACGACAAGCGTAGTATGTCGCTCGATCTGCCATGCTTCTCTTGCTTTTTCATGATGAGGAGCAGATGTACATCGGCAGGAAGAGAATAGACCGTATCCGCGTGAGTGACCGACTCCCGTCGCTCCCGCTGAGTACAAAGGTTACTCGATTAAGAAGCCTGCCTGGTTGGGCAGGCTTTTTGTTTACCCATAACTATTCGCCTGCGGGAGCGAACCTATGCCAGTAGCCTCACGTGTACATTCAAGAACGTGTTTGCTCTTTTCCAATAGGCTCAGAGTATTCCGATAAGGGAGCTTCAGCCCTCTGATACAGATGCCAAAAAGACTCGCCAGATTATTCATGATCAAGTGGAATGAACGGAATGAAGTTACCATTACTCGAAGAAACCTTTGCCAAACTAGGCTACAATCAAACGTTGAATAATCCGTGTCAACTGATCGTGCCTCTTACCTGACAGACTTCACCAGCTCCTGCATTAATCATTGAGTCTGGAAGAAATCCGAACCCTTTGCTTCCACTTGAACGTAGATTATAAGAGCGTAGCCAAGGAAGAAAAGCAGGCGCGGATAAAGGAATTACTATTGAGGTTGGCACGCACTGCCTCACAGGCATCAAACAGCTCCTGGTAAATGCCGGCCCTGTATTGACCATCAAACCACTGCACCGGGTTGTCAAAGGAGTGCCGTCCGTCAGAGCACCACTCATATTTCTGGTACTTAATCAGGCCCAACCAAGTGCAGGCAGTGAGTTGGCGTTTACCTTTGTACTCAAGGATTATGTCGAGGGAAGGGAGATGTATGGGCTGGGGAAGGCTTACAGGCGGCTAATCGTCAAGAGCTGGGGCCAGCATTTCGGTTTTGCGCCGGAGGATGTGGCTGATTTCCTGAGTGGTTATGGCTGGCGCTTGATAGAAGAGCTCGGTTACGATGACCTAGGTGAACGGTATATGAAACCAACCGGACGCAACCTGCCATTCATGATGATTGAGTGCATGGTTTGTGCGGAGAAGCCTTAGGCAAACCACGGAACGTGTTTTGAACTAAATAAAGCAGACTGTCGTGGTTACCAAGAAGAAATCTGTAGACATTCTGGAGATCCCTCGATAAGGATTTACAGGCGATGCCTTGCCTGATACAGTTTGTATATGCCTGGGAAGACGATACTTCTGGTCGATGACGATCCAGAAATAGTAAAAACGGTACGGCACTATTTACAGCAAGAAGGCTATGCCGTGCTGGTGGCCAACAATGGCCTTGATGCTTTGGTAATTGTGCGCGACCAGGCACCTGACTGCATTGTCCTTGACGTGCTGCTGCCTGACCTTGTTGGCTGGGATATTATCCAGCGTATACGGGCCGATCCGCGGACGGCCGAAATCCCCATCATCATGTTGACTGCCCGCGTGGCTGACTCGGAAAAAGTACTGGGCTTAGAGCTGGGCGCAGATGACTACATGACCAAGCCTTTTAATCCCCGAGAACTGCTGGCCCGCATTCGTGCCCGCTTGCGTCGCTCCCAACCGACTCGGCCGGCGCGGCAAATCCGGATCGGCCGGCTTAATATGGATCTCGATCGTCACCTCGTCACCGCTGCCGGGGAGGAGATCGACCTGACTCCGACTGAGTTCGACCTGCTACGCACACTGATGCAGCATCCGGGTTACGTTTTTTCCCGCGATGAACTGCTGGAAGAAGCGGTGGGCTACACCTTTGAAGGATTGGGGCGCACCCTAGACAGTCATATCAAAAATCTGCGCCGCAAAATCGACACGGATGGCCATCAATACATCCAGACCGTATACGGGATTGGTTATCGTCTCACGGAGAGTCCCTCATGAAACGGAGCGATGCGACGAATTATCGCCTTATTGGGCAGGCCGTCTTTCCTGCTATCAGTGGTGCGTTTATAGCGGCATTATTTGCCCTTATCGTTGCACCCGAATCGCTTTTCTTGAGTGCGATGATGGGCGCAATTTTCGGTGCTGTTTTTGGGGTCTTTCTTGTCCTCGGAAAAGACAGCTTGTGGACACGTATCGCCGGCATCAATAGCCTCATCATCCTTGCGACATTTATCGTGGCCTTATTCGCGCTGTCAATCGAGATTAATGATGTGGGCTTGCTTCCGCTGATCCTCGTTATTGCCGGATTTTTGATGGCGCTTGTGGCGAGTGTGATAGTGACCCGGCCGTTACGACTTTTGACCGCGGCCACCCAATCCATCGGCGAACAAGATTTGGATGAACGGGTTCCTGTTGAAGGGGCACGGGAGATCCGCGAGCTGGCCCAGTCGTTTAACGGGATGGTTGAAGCCTTGCAGGCGGCCGAAATCCGCCGCCAACAACTGCTGGCCGATGTCAGCCACGAACTGCGCACTCCGCTTACCGTCTTGCAAAGCAACCTGCGGGCCATACTCGATGACGTTCATGACCCGGACAAAGAGCAAATATTCACACTTTACAGCCAAACGCGTCAGCTCAATCACCTGGTCGATGATTTGCACGACATAGCCCATGCCGATGCCGATCAACTACCGCTCGAAAAAACGGAGATTGACATGATCCCTCTCGTCGAGCAAGCCGGTGAGCTATTTGAACCGCTGGCCCAAGAAAATGGCCTCACACTACAACTCTCCACCCCTGAAAAGATGCCTGTTTTGCTTGGGGATCGGAACCGTTTGATCCAGATGATGCAAAACCTGCTGGCTAACGGATTGCGCCATGCCCGCAGCCGGGTTGAGCTACGACTATGGCAAGACGGAGAGATGGCCTGTGTGGAAGTCGCCGATGATGGCGATGGTATCACGGCCGAACACCTGCCTTACATCTTTGACCGCTTCTACCGCGCCGACCCATCCCGCAGTCGTGAATTGGGCGGCTCCGGGCTGGGCCTGGCCATCGCCGAGGCCATTGTTGAAGCGCATGGTGGCAGGATAACGGCAAATAGTGAGGGGGTGGGGAAGGGAACGACCGTTCGCTTTGTACTGCCCATGACGCAGCAATCCTCTTAAGAATTCCTGCGCCTTTTTTGATCCCTGCGCTGTTGTGGCGTTGTTGGGGCGATCTTTATGGTCCCTCTTGACTGAGCGGGCATCTATCTTCTACGCTAGAGTGGATTCCTGCCATCGCAGAACTTACCCTCACGAATATAGAGGAATAACAATCTGCTAACTTTATAAAACCCTCATTCCTAAACCGTTTTTACTGCCAAAATTGTGCTCAAAACTGAATAGATTCTCGAGTACTTCTGAAGATTCTGTAGGGATTCTGGAGATTTGCCAGATCGGGCAAAAAATATGCTACTCTTTCAATAATAACAATGGGGCCTGGTATTGCACTATCTAAATCCGCTAAATCTGATGCGAGGCCATCAACGAAACAGTTAAGCAGTTTTGCGCAACAACGGTACCTTAGGAGTAAGGAAAACAGGATGAACGAACAAGTTTTACGTATCGAAGGTCTCACCAAGACTTTCGGAAGTCGAACGGTCGTCGACGACGTTTCCTTCGACGTGAAGCGCGGCGAGATATTCGGCTATCTTGGACCCAACGGGTCAGGTAAGACGACGACAATTCGTTTGGCCCTGGGGATCCTCCGGCCGGACGACGGCTCGGTCTCTATCCTGGGCTTGCCGCCTGAGCGGAGCGTCCTAAAAGGAGTGGGCTATCTGCCAGAAGAAAGAGGGCTGCCGCGCAAGATCCGGGTACTGGACGCCATGCGCTACCTCGGCCGCCTCAAAGGTCTGACATTCAAGGAGGCCGAAGAGCGTGCCTGCGAGCTGCTCCGGCGGGTGAAGCTGTACGAACACCGCAACAAGAAGGTGGAAGAGCTTTCGCGCGGCATGACACAGCTTGTCCAGTTCGCAACAGCCATCATCCGGGAGCCGGAGTTCATCATCCTCGACGAGCCCTTCTCTGGCCTGGACCCGCTGAACGTCGAGCTCATAAAAGAGTTGCTGCTGGAGCGGCAACGGGCTGGGATGACCATCATGTTCAGCACCCACATCATGTCCGATGTCGAGGAGTTATGCGAGCGGGTGGCGCTGATCGCCGACGGCCGTCTGCTGCTGCACGGGGACCTGGCTGAGATCAAGCGACAGCGAGGCGCGAACTCGGTTCATGTAAAAGCCCCGCGCACACCCGACGATCTCGTCGATAGCCAGAATATGTTCCCGAGCAACGGCCTGGTTGAGTATCCAATTGATGGTGATACGACGCCAGAGACGATACTCAGGTCATACCTGGATGCCGGAATAGATATAGAACAGTTTGAAGTGGCGCTGCCGTCACTAAACGAAATATTCATTGAGGAGGTTTCCCATGCGCGGTCCGTCAGCTGAGTTTCGCATCATATTCTCTGAGGAGTTCAGACGGCAGGTACTCCGCCCGGGTTTTGCTTTCTTCGCCCTGCTTATCCCCTTCTTGATGTTGATCGCCATCCCGCTGACACCGTTCGTCGTGGATCTCATTGAGGAGGACAATCCGGAGCAAACTCAAGATTTCGAAGCAGGTTGGGATGCACTAGCAACAGTCGGTTACGTCGATTCGGCCGGCGTCTTGCTGGGACCTGGATCATTAGACTCGCCGAAAATGTACGGCGATCGTGCTGCGGGTATCGAGGCCGTCCAGCAGGGTGAGATCGACACGCTTTTTATCTTGCCCGTCCACTATTTTGAGTCGGGTCAGGTCGAGAAATACCGGGCAGCCAGTGAGAATGAGGGATTTGTCGGAACAATCTGGGGCAGCCCGGCCCAATGGAATTTTAGTGGCTTTCTGTCGTACGCGTTGGTAGCGGATCAGGTGGAACCAGACCTCTTGGCGCGCGCTCTCAACTCCGCGGAGTATCGGAACTATGCGATTGGGGATGACGGTGCCGTCAGTGATGTCGTTCCACCGGTGCAGGCCGTTGGAGAAATCATGGTTCCGCTTCTATTTGGCGTGTTACTTGTCATGGCCGTCTTGACCGGTAGCAGCACGCTGATGAGTAGCGTTGCCGAAGAAAAAGAAACCCGCATGATCGAGATGCTGGTGACCTCGGCCGCGCCGCTTTCGA
>Ga0307378_10003078_pt1 | contig 24695 bp, 22 predicted proteins | sample UN1MG_FD_202238 | JGI IMG/M metagenome (GOLD analysis project Ga0307378, IMG submission 202238) | Soil microbial communities from Risofladan, Vaasa, Finland - UN-1 | ecosystem: Environmental > Terrestrial > Soil > Coastal area > Acid sulfate soil | place: Finland: Risofladan, Vaasa | collected...
TGCCCTGGACGGTGCTCAGCGGAATTCTCTGCATTTTTGCTATATCCTTAAATTTCATGCCGCCGTTCAAATGCAGGACAATGGTTTCTCGCTGCTCCAACGGAAGCTGGGCCAATGCGTCGGTCAACCGCCCGGCGTCTTCGCCAAATTCAGCCGACCGGACGGGCCCATCGGAATCCCCTGCCAACTGGCCCGCTTCTTCAAGCTCAACAAGATGATGCTTTTTTTTACGGTACATATCCCGCACGCGATTCATGACGCTGGCTGTTAAATAACTTTTCAAGCTGCCACGGAGCTGAATCTTTCCGATGCTCCCGGCAAAGGAAACAAAGACATCGTGCAGAACATCCTCTGCTGCGTACGTATCGTGCAGCATAGAAACGGCTATTGTCAGCAGGTTATCTTTATACTCCATATAAATCCGATGCAGGGCCTCTTTGTTCCCTTGCTTGAGTTCCTGTATTAGACGCTTTTCTTTCAGCACCTAAGTTCAGCCTAAAGAGACTCGGAATCAGCTTACCTACTAATACGACGCAGTAGCACGAACTTTAATCTATAAAAAATTGTCTCTTTCCGCCAGTTTTTATAACCGAACGGCGGAAAAGAAGTCTGTAATGTTAAATATTTACTTGATTTTCGACGAAAATGAGCGTAAAAGTCTCATTTAAAAGAGTCTTTTAATAAAGCTCTGCCGAATATAAACTTTATAAACAGGGAGATAAAATTGCCATGGCGGCTGTGTTGATAGGTCCACAGGAAGTGCTTGTAATCATGGTAGTTACCGCTATCGTGGTCCTTTTGGTGGTCCGAGGGCGAAAACACCGGTGATTCTCTCTGTTCTGTCGTTGCCCTAATCTGTGAAATCCCCAGCCAGGTTCTTCGTTGACCTCTGCCGCTTTAACAGGCTTCTACGCTTCTTTTCCTCCAATCGCCGCTTCTTCGCTGCATATGAAACCTTACTTTTTTTCCGAATGGGCCTGGTTTTCAGAGCGTCGGCGAGCAATTGCTGCAATCGCTCTACGGCGGCGTTGCGATTTGCCCCCTGAGTTCTGAATTTTTGCGAGGCAACTCTCAGCACGCCATTCTTGTCGGAACGCGTCGCCAGGCGGTCGAGTATCCTCTGCTTTTGCCAATCGGAGAGACTCCCGCAATTAGCCACATCGAAAAACAGCGTTACCCGTGTATTGACCTTGTTGACATTCTGCCCTCCCGGGCCGCCGCTCCGGGAGACCTTGAATACAAGCTCATCGGCATTTATAAATGTGTTACCCGTTATTTCAATCATCGCTTTTACTTCTTAATCATCCGTTTTTTCATGCCGTGCCAACCTACCTTAATATCTCAAAATAATCAAGAACTTCCCTTTTTGCCTTGTACCGTACGGGCAAGAGCATATATTATTGACATGCAGATATTGTGCCGACCATAAAAACAAGCTGGTTTGAACATTTGCAAATTTGGGAGACAAAAAATGCAAACAAGAAGCTCAAAAACAACAATCGTGACAACCGTACTGGTTTTAATTGTGACATTGGGATTCTCGCTGGTTTTTTCAGGCTCTTATTCCAGGCCGGCATTAGCTAACGAGAACGCCGGACCGAGCACCAATGAATTGAGGGCCGGCAAAAATTTCATTTCAACTAAGGTCTATAGCGTTAAGGACGATGAACAAACCCTGAAACTCTTCGAGGGCTTGCGTGTCTCCGACGTTTCCGACGGGATGGACAAGGTCGGCCTGACGAATACCGGCCTGATGTCGGCGGAAATCCACGCCTTATGGAAAGACACGGTGCATTATAAACACCGCTTTATCGGCATCGCCGTGACTGTCCGCTACGTCCCGACCAACAAGCCGCCGGCCCCTGCCATGGAAACCGAGCCATTCGACCGCTGGGTCGGCCAGTGGTACAACCAGCTATCCAGCGAGCCTTTCGTCCCGCTCATCCGCAAGGGCACGGCACTGGTTATCGACGATGCCCTTGATTCCGACGTCGGCTCCATCGGCTCGAACAATATCATGGGCTGGCAGGTCAGCGGATGCGTCGGCGTGGTTACCAATGCAACGGCCCGCGACACCGATGAGATCATAACCGAGAAGGTCCCGCTCTACTTCAAAAAGCCCGGCCGGGGAATTCGACCGGGGCGAAATGAAGTCGAATCGGTCAACCGCCCTATCGTCTGCGGCGGCGTCCTGATCGAGCCGGGTGACGTTATCGTCGCCGACGGCGACGGCGTCATCGTCGTCCCGCGAGCCCACGCAAAAGAAGTAGCCGAATACGCCAAAGCGATCCTCGACGGCGACAAGGCCGGCCGACGAAACCTATACAAAAAACTCGGCCTGCCGTCCGACGACTCCGTCAAATGACATTACACGCCCTATAGCTGTGCAATAGATTTATCATGGTTTGCGCCCCCGGAGGCCGAATGATCCGTATTTTCACAGACGGCGGTCTTAAGGCCGATGGCTTCTGTTGTAGTCCGTCAATTTATATTTGAGACAGAGACCGACGCAATTCAGGCAAATCCTTCTGCAGGATTCGCCAGATAATCTCAAGATCAACGCCGAAATATTCATGAACAATCCGGTGCCGCAGCTCGGATTTATCTTTAGCAAGAGTCCGAAGGATTTCTTCTTTTGTAATCATGGAACATTATCCTTCCGGATATAGCTCTTTATTACCTTAAAACTGGTCGAGGAAGCGCAGGTCGTTTTCGAAGAGCAGGCGGATGTCGGTGATGTCATACTTTCGCATAGCGAGCCGTTCGATACCGAAGCCGAAGGCCCAGCCGGTGTATTTTTCGCTGTCGATGCCGACGGCGTCGAACACGTTCGGATCGACCATGCCGCAGCCGCCCATCTCTACCCAGCTTTCGCTGCCGGTCTTATCCTTCAGTAGCAAATCGACCTCGGCACTGGGCTCGGTGAACGGGAAGAAGCTCGGCCGGAATCGCCATTTCGTATCCGGGCCGAAAAAGGTATGGATAAACTGCTCGATGGTGGTCTTCATATCGACCATGCTGACACCCTCATCGACGACGAGTGCTTCGAGTTGGTGGAACATATACATATGCGTAGCATCGACGGTGTCCGGGCGATAGACCCGCCCCGGCGCGACAACCCGTATGGGCGGCTTCGTGCGCTCCATCACTCGAATCTGAATCGTCGAAGTCTGGCTCCGCAGCAAGGTGTCACCGGAAACATAGAAGTTGTCCGAAGGGTCCCTCGCCGGATGTTCGGGCCCGATGTTCAGTGCGATGAAATTGTGCCAATCGTCCTCGACCTCGGGGCCATAAGCGACGCCGAAGCCCATCCTGCCGAATATATCCAGCAGCTCATTTAAGGTCTGCGTAATGACGTGCGTCTTGCCGATCCCGACAGGTATGCCCGGCAAAGTGACATCTACCAGATCCTTTGGTTTGGCCTGCTGCGTCTGAAGAGCGTTTTTCGCCTCTTCGAACGCCCCGGTCACATCTTTTTTAACCTTGTTCGCAAGCTGGCCCGCCTTTGGCTTCTCCTCGGGCGGAAACTGTCCGATCTGGCTGAGCATCTGGGTAACCTGTCCTTTACGGCCCAGATACTTTATACGGAATTCCTCCAGAGCGGCAAGATCGATAACCTTTTGCAGCTCAGCGAGGGCTTCTTCGCCGGTTTTTTCAAATTGCTCAAGCATTTTCTCGTACTTCGCACGTAGTGGCCCGTAACACGAAGCCTTGTTACGATTTACGATTTCGCAGTGGCACTTGCAGCTTCGACAATAGCGTCGAAGGCCTTCGGGTCGTCAATGGCAATTTCGCTCAGCATTTTCCGATTCAGGGCAATGTTTGTCTTTTTACAGCCGTTAATGAACTCGCTGTATCTGACGCCCCGCTGCCGGCATGCTGCGCTCAATCGGGTAATCCACAGGCCCCGGAAGTCGCGTTTTCGGAGTTTTCGGCCGACTCGAGCGTTGACTGCCGCCCGGACACCGGCTTCCTTGGCCAGCCGATATAGCCGGCCGGCGGAACCGCTATGGCCTTTTACTGCTTTGAGGACACGTTTTTTTGCCTGGCGTCTTGCGGCGCCTTTTCTAACTCTTGGCATTTCAGCTTTCCTTTGAAATTTATCGATTCTTAAGGCCCGCTGGCGGCAGCTGAATGAGAGCCGAGAAGCAGGCCGATTCAATTGTTTATTGACTATATTCTATCGAATATTTTCCCACGGTATCTATTTGCAGAGTTTAATCCTGGCCGTTTTAGCCATTTTGTTGGTCACAATACCCATGCTGCTGACGCGCCTTCGGCGTTTTGCGTTTTTGCCACTCATCAGATGCCCGTCGCCGGAGCGATGGTGCTTTATCTTGCCGGTAGCGGTAACCTTGACTCTTTTGCTCAATCCCTTATGGGTCTTCTGTTTAGGCATTTAACTATTTCCCTTAATAGAATATATCCGATATCATGCATCGAAAAAGCCGTTTACTGCCGATCTTTTCGGTGCTAAGAAATATAAATCTGGTAGTTTAAGCTATTTTTCGCCTAAGGTCAATATCATAACCAGCAGTTTTTCGAAAAAAATCCATAAAATCCTTCATCGGCCCTTTTCGCCTCAATCGGCTAAAAACAAGCCCCCCAGCCAAATCGCCCCCGGCAACGTTTCGAAATTGGCTTTGATTGGGTTCGATTGGCTTTGTTTTTTTGCAGCCCCCAGCCGCCAAAAATCCCATAAGACATTACCTGCAATGCCTTAACGTCATTTTGACCATTTATAAATTGGGTTCGTTTTTTCAAATAGCCTGCAGGAAAAACTCAGGATTTACGATTTATTATAACTATCTACTATTTGCCCATCCCCTTCTGTCTTCTCCGTAAGGAGTCCCAAGGACTGCTATCCGCCATCTGTTATATGCCATCCACTATACAACATACGATATACACACTTAGTTATATATTATACAACAATAGTGATTGGCCGTAAAGGACATTTTAAATAAAATCTCCATGACTCTTATTTCTTATTGCGTATTGCGGAGAGTGGAGAGTGGTGCAGGATGCTTGATTCTCGATGCTCGCAAGGAAAGGTTAACCTGTCACAGACGACATCAAGAGGCCGGGATGATGTGTGGCATTGCTGAAATCTGGGTTCTGGAATGGAGAGCAAAGCTCGCAGTATGCCAAAATAAAAGGAACAATCGGGTCCTTGACACAAGCGATTGGCTTATTTGGTTTTTTGCGGCACGGTATATTGAGCCTGCTGGAATATTGTTGAAATTGAGATGAAATACAGTATTATGAGATTTCAAGCTTGTAGGAGTGGTTCAGTGACGTGTATATGGGAAATCCCGGTCAAAATAACCAGCCACGACGACCGGTCCTCCATTTACGTGGAAAAACTCATATTGCATGCACTGACATTATTCGGTATTCTTACAAAAATTAAAAGACCTTATGCGTGATATATACTTTGCCAATCTTAGCGATTAGAAAGTGGGACTGCGATGAAAAAAGTGATTCCTTTTATTGCCTGCATTGTCTGTGTATCTTATGCCTCTGGCGGTATTCCTCGGAGTTTCCGGTGGCAGCCGCAGGATTTCGAGTTCAAGAGTTCCGCTACTTTCGAGAATCCTTTCAGAGTCGATTTCAGGGCCGTTGTTACGGGACCCAATGGTCGTGCCTTCACAACACTCGGCTTCTACGACGGCCAAGGCGTTTGGAAGCTTCGCATTGCCGCCGACACCGAAGGCAGGTGGACCTTCGCAACACAGTCCAGCGAGCCGACGCTCAACGGCAGGAATGTTTCCTTCACGTGTGTCCGAAATCCAAACACCAAGGTCCACGGAGGTTTGCGGGTCGATGCCGACAGCCAGCATCACTTTGTCTATGAAGACGGCACACGGTACTTTCTCATGGGATACGAGTGTGACTGGCTGTGGGCTTTGGACATGGACGATGAGAAGCTGACACGAGTTAACAGGTTTCTTGACATTTTAGCCGATCACAGGTTCAATCATATTATCCTCAACGCCTATGCCCACGACTGTGGATGGCGCAAAGGAAAGACGGAAAGCGACGACTTCGGCCCTCCGGCGATGTATGCATGGGAGGGTGAAAACGACAGACCGGACCATAGCCGCTTTAACCTGTCCTACTGGAAACACTACGATCGGGTTATCCATTCACTGTACGAAAGAGGAATTGTTGCGCACATCATGATTAAGGTATACAACAAGATGGTTCGGTGGCCTGAAAGAGGCTCGGCGGACGACGATATGTTTTTCAAATGGATGATGGCTCGCTATGGGGCCTATCCGAATGTCGTGTGGGATTTCTCCAAGGAAGCTCACAACGAGAAAGACCTCGAATACAAGCTCAGCCGTTTTCGCCTGATTCGCAGTATCGATCCTTACCATCGTTTGATCACCAACCACGATGACAACGCCGCTTACGACAGTGGTGCATACAATGAATTGCTCAGCTTCCGCTCCGATCAGCAGCACGGCAACTGGCGACAAACGATTCTCCGGCAGCGGCAACAGAACTCATGGCCCATCGTTAACGTCGAGTTTGGCTACGAATGGGGTCTGGGAGGCAAAGACGACAAGACCTACCGTGTGGTTCAATCTCCGGAAGAGGTCTGTCGCCGGGCGTGGGAAATCTGCATGGGAGGGGGGGCGATAGTATATTACTACACCAACACGGCATGGGATGTGATCCATCCACAGGAGATGCCGGCGGGCTATACGTACTTCAAGAATTTGTATGAGTTTTTCGATGGAACGCAGTACTGGCTCATGCAGCCGCAGGATATCGTCAGCGAAGGGTATTGCCTGGCCAATCCGGGCCATGAGTACATAGTATTCCTCAACAAAGCCAAGCCTTTCAGCCTTAAGCTTAACAATGCCGGCAAAACGCTCACCGCCGAGTGGTTCCATCCTTATACTGGTCAGACTGCTCCGTTAGGTAAGCTTAATCAGGCTTCAGCACAGCTCGTTCCACCGAAAGCCTGGGGTGATGGGCCGGTGGTCCTACATGCAAGGATTGAATAGAAGAGGTAAGCAACAACCATCACCACGGTTCACAACCACCCCACCCCGACCTGCGACTCCCGGGAGGTGGTTTGAATGGGAAACCCGGAATTGTATTAGGATATTTAACAGTGTAAATGGGAAATGTCAGGCAAAGCTATGACCAGAGACAAAGCAGCAAACACGATCGGAACCAATAAACTTTCGAGACGGTCCTTTGTTGGAGGTATGGCTTCGGCGGCAGCGGCGGTTGGCCTCGGTCGATGTGATCTACTTGCGAAGAATACATCTTTAATGAAGAAAGCCGAAATGAAGAAGGCCGATCGATCCGTGCCGAATGTGCTTCTGCTATTTTCGGATCAGCACCAGGCGGCGTGTATGGGGTTCGAAGGGCATCCGGACGTGATGACGCCGAATATCGATAAGCTTGCACAGCAGGGGACCGTTTTTGACAGGGCATACTGTCAGGACGGTGTTTGCGTGCCTTCGCGTATGTCGCTGATGACGGGGCTGTATCCTCGCCGACTGGGAGTGCTTCATAACCCGGACAAGTCAAGCGTTGTCGACGAGGTTGTTTCGCTACAGTCGGTTTTCAAGGCCAACGGTTATCACACAACAGCGATAGGCAAGCGTCATCTTGTTGGAGCAGCCGATTTCGATTGGGATCATCACAGAAGTCACCTTCGCAAAGAGTCTCCGGGTAAAAGCTACTGGGAGTGGATCGAAGAGCAGGGCTGTCTCGACGAGTTCAAGCGGGACTGGGGCGGTGAGTTCGGCGGCAAGTATCCAACCGCCGATATGGCTACGAGGATTTCCGCCTTATCTGAAGACAAGACAATGGAGGCATTCACAGCACAAGAAGTTGTTAAAGTAATCCGACAACAGAAGAAACGTGACAACCCCTTTTTCTGCTGGGCATCTTTTTATCGTCCGCATCAACCGTATAACGCTCTTAAACGATACCTCGACATGTACGACTATTCGGCCTGGGGCAAGGGGACCGTTAAGGGCAGCGCCATAAGCAAGCCGTTGACGCTGAATCAGCCAATGGAGCAGTTGCCGCCTGCGCTTCAAAAATGGAGACAGGGGAAGAACCGTGTCTGGCGTTTGGACAAGGCGCTCGCCGACGAACAGCTTTTCCGTTTTTATATCGCCTCCTATTATGCGCTGGTGACTGAGATCGATCATCATATCGGAACAATTATGAAGGCTCTCAAAGAAGAGGGCATCGCCGATGATACGATTGTCGTCTACACATCGGATCATGGTGATTTTGTCGGTCGCCACGGTATGGTGGAAAAATGCGCTATCGGACACAATGTCTACGAAGATACTCTGCGAGTGCCGCTTGTTGTTTCTTACCCAACCGCTGTAAAACAGGGCCAAAGATGCAACCGCCTTGCCGAGATGTTCGATTTGTATCCGACACTGCTGGACCTTGCAGGAATCGACTATTCGCAAAACAGATTTCCCATAGACGCTGTGTCGTTGGTGGGTAATCTCTCCGGGACTGCGACAACGGATCGCAAATACATAGTCTCCGAGAACTGGTCGCAGGCCAGCGTGATAACTGACAAACATAAACTCGGGATATGGCTTGATCCGACAGCCTATGCGGCAGGCAGGGATTTCAGGTCTTTCGGGGATATGCTCTTCGATCGCAAAAACGACCCGGACGAAATTAATAATGTATTCGACAGCCCAGAATACACCAAAATTCAAAAGCAGCTTGGAGAGTATTTCGACGATTTCACTTCGAAAGTTGCGGCGACGGGCAAGAACGAAATAATCAAACGAACACAAACCAAAAAGCACGCCAAAACATAGCAAGGTGTCGAAAAACCATTCGTTCAGCAGCCGTTTCATAGCATTTAGATCGTTTACCTGAAATAATCTGGATAAGTCTCCTCTGGGCGGTTGTAGTCTGTGATCAGGAACGAAAACTCGCGATAATTCACTCCAGGTTAGCTTGAACACGGATTCGCCACATAGTGGATGACAATTGAACAGGATTTTGATAGTAGGGAGCTTGATGAGCCAATCAGCATAACGTTAGCGATTGATGCAGAACTTTGTGACAAGCGAACAGCAGGTGATGAGAAATCCGGGGACAGCGAGCGTCGAGAAGATGCCAAAATGCTGGATTCATGGCCGATTAGGAGTTTTTGACCTGAATGAACCGCTAAGGGCATTGAGATGGAGCAGGTCATTCAGGTAAAATGATGTGTTGTAGCGTGCAGGAGCAGCGTTTATGAAGACAAATGGGAAATACCGGTTTCATTAAGTGCAATTGGTTTAAGGTTCGAATACTATCGCGGAGTTGGAAAGCCAGGTTCGCAGTTCAGGGTATTCTTGCGAAAGGGTACAGGGCCCCCCTACTGAAATTCAATCCCAGGCGATCCTCGCTGCTATTGAGGGCAGAGATATTATCGGTTGCGCCCAAACGGGCACGGGCAAGACGGTTGCCTTTGTGCTGCTTGTTCTGGACCGGCTCTGCCACGAGAAGGCGGGGGAGTTTCAGGTTATGGTCGCAACCGATATCGCAGCTCGCGGTATCCACATTGATGGGATCTCGCACGTCGTGAATTTCGATGTGCCGGCGTACGTGGAAGATTGCATTCATCGGATAGGCCGAACGGGCCGGGCCGCAGTGACGGGGAATGCGATTACGTTTGTTTGTCGCGATGAGGAAAAGTACCTTCGTAACATCTAAATCAGTGCGGCACACACGGAAAGATCCGGCTGCGGGCAAAAAACCGCGTACAGGCCGGAGGCGGCGCCGGAAAGTGCCAAGACGACGGGCAACTTGAACGGGCATTGGCGATGTGGCTTTTTTGGCGCGGGCCCAGCTATTGGAGAGGAAAGAAACATTTTAGAATGTGTCGGACGGTTCCCGGGAGTAGTTTCGATAGGTCCTGTTGTAAGTGACGTTCTTATACTCGCTATATACGGGTTTATACAGCATGGTGATATGGAATCTTAGGCAGTTGCTTCTGAGCCACCTGATCGCGATGTATATGACAGTAAGTCTCATGGTTATAGATACTTAAGAGACGCTTGCATTGCGGAAACATGCATTTCCTGCCATCAGTCGAAGTCTTTAGTGTTTTTGGCATCGTTACTCCTTTTAGGTAATTCACCAAACGGAAAAGCTCTAAAGGTTAGTTGTCTTCGTCTGCGGCCTAAAGATTTCTAATCTTTATATAGTCTATTATTTATACCACATTATTGGGCTTTGTCAAGTAATATCTTTTTAATTTCTTCCACTTCAATGGAGACCTTACTTCATTCGGCGTGCGGGGCACTCCTTACCCGTAAGAATCCGTGATTAAGAAACTTTACAATATCACCTCTTTTCAAGACCTTCCTCATACCCTCTTTACGTCCTTTTTTGTATCTTTACTCAGTAGCCCTCTTGATGTCCATTTTTAAAGCCTTCTTCACGAGCCATAATTAAACCCTCCAATTATGTTTGACTATAGTTTTCAAAAATCGTGCGAAAATGGAATCCACAGATGGCAAGGGTAACAGCCAAATGGAGATATTGCGGCCTCCTGAGCGACCAGAAAATGAGTTTCCAATAGGACAGCTTGTCTTCGCCTATTATTCCCAGATGCCAGATAGATTTCAGGAATGCCTTGATGTCACAAAATCGATATCTCGGCTTGTTATTTTTACCAGGCTTGTAGTTCCTGAGAAATGTCAGAACCCTTTCATGGTAGTTTCTGGGCGAATAGATCGTGCTTACAACTTTTTGATATCCTTTGAGAAGATTTTCGATACCCATCTTAGGCACAAAGTTTATTGAGAAATCCGTGTTATCGCCTGTGGCGGCTATCGAGAGGCGGTTCTCAGTCATAAGTCTGCTATAGAGTTTTGTTCCCCTGGGAGCATTGAGCAGGCCAACCATAGCAGTCACCACTCCGCTTTGTTGGATAAAATGAATCAGATTATCGAAACTCGAAGACTTATCGCTGTCGAAACCGAGAATAAATCCAGCCTGAACCTGCATGCCGGACCTCTGGATCGTTTTGACACAGGCAACTAAATCACGACCTTTGTTCTGGAGTTTGTTGCATTCACTCAGACTCTCCTCACTGGGAGTCTCAATCCCGATGAAAACACAGTCAAAACCGGCCTGTACCATCATCGCCATTAATTCTTCATCGTCTGCGAGATTGATGGATGCCTGCGTATTGAACGAGAATGGGTATTGCCTCTTTTTCATCCAGGCTATGATGGCAGGAAGTAACTCTTTTTTAAGACGGATTTTATTACCAATGAAGTTATCATCGACAAAGAACACTTCGTCCCGCCAGCCGAGAGCATACAGACTCTCCAATTCAGCCAACACCTGATCTGTCGTCTTCATACGAATCCTGTGACCGAACAGTGTTGTAACATCGCAGAAATCACAATCGAAAGGGCACCCCCGTGAATATTGGACGCACATCATGGCGTATTTTTTCATCTTGATCAGATTCCAAAGGGGAATCGGTGTTTGATGCAAATCCGCTTTCTCCTGCGTGTCGTAAACTTTTCCGGGACATCCTTTTTGAAGGTCTCTTACGAACAGCGGCAAAGTTAATTCGGCTTCCTTCAGCACGAGGTGATCTACATGCGCATACTCTTCGGGAAGACTGGTAAAAAGAGGACCACCTGCCACAACTTTGGCTCCAATCTTCCGGCATCGCTCAATCACCTGATCCGCAGATTTTCGCTGAATAACCATGGCCGTAATGAATACGTAGTCGGCCCACCGAAGGTCTCGGTCCCGTAATTTCGTTGTGGTCATGTCAATCAACTTTTTTTCCCACTCCCGGGGCAGTATTGCGGCAACCGTCAGGAGTCCCAGAGGCGGTAGAACAGCCTTTTTCGAAATGAACTTTAATGCTTTTTTGAAACTCCAGAAAGTAAGCGGCACATCCGGATTGACGAGAAGTATCCTCATAATCACGCTCCCAAGTTTAAACCCTGTCACGAGTCGAGGTGGGTAATAAGAGGAGGTTGCTGCGATATATCTAAATTAGCAGGTGGCGAACGATGCGATCAGACACTTAAAAGGATCGATCAATGGATATCAGAATTTCACTGGCTGTAAATGTGAGATTGCAATGAACAATTCTTCGCATCTAACTAAGTTTTTCAAATTCGCTTAAACCTTTGCCTTATATTGCCTTACTCAGGCTCTCAATGTTATATAAAATAGCAAGCACACCAATAACTTTATCGGCTTTTGGCCCGGGTATTATATACGAAACATAAGAGACTTCAAAGCAAAAAAGCCCCGGTAGCAGCATATTTTCCGATCAATACTTTCTTTTCATTCAGCTATCCGAATTTCAATATAGGCTTGTTTTCTTTAGCCGATACCGGCATTTACTTGAAATAGAAAGCATCTCTCACGGCGTAAATGTTGGTGATAATTTTATAAAAATGAAAATAATTGGATCGCAGGTAGCGTTACCCCATTAGGAAGAGTCTACCCTGAGCGGAGTCGAATGGGCTCGGAACTTGCCTTGAACTCAGTTGAAGGGGCAAGATTCTCCATGAGGATTCCCGCGGATTGCCTGTTATCACGGTAAGATGATCTGAGCCGTGAGCAAATCTTTGCCGGAACGAGCAGGATTTGCGGACGGGCGGCTATTTTGGCACGAGTAATAAAGTCATGCGCCTGTTAGCCATTCTTGCCGGACGCTCGATCTTCGCCAAATCCTGCAGCGATTCGGTAATCTGTTCGAGTACCTGGTAACCTCGGTCTCTGTGCAACATCTGGCGTCCGCGAAAGAACATTGTGAATTGTAGTTTGTGGCCTTTTTCCAGAAACTCCCGCCCGTGCTTGAGTTTCATATCCAGGTCGTGTGTGTCGGTTTCGGGCCTGAGCCTGATTTCCTTCAACGTCGTAGTATGACGGGTGTTTTTCTTATGAGCCTCGCGAGTCTTGCGTTTTTGCTCATATAACCACTTGCCGTAATCCATTATGCGGCAAACAGGTGGGTCGCTCGTAGGGGCAACCTCCACAAGATCCAACTCGGCCTCACGCGCCCTGGTCATTGCCTCGGCTATATCGACAACCCCTACCTGATTGTTTTCTCCGTCAATCAGCCTGACTAATTTGGCCTTAATTCCACCATTAACCTTTAAGCCTCGTTTACTTATCGTGCGTCACCTTACCTTTCTATAATAGAGTAAATCCTTAATGGACTGCCCTTAATTAAATTTACAACAGCAAATTATAACTCATAAATATCATAAAGCCAAATCAATTTTTTTTTCGGCGATTTTGTTTTTTGCATTTCTTAAAAACTCGTCAATCTCAATTGTTTTATTCTCTTTGATCCCCCGGATCCTAACGTTGACATTGCCAGCCTCGGCCTCCTTCGGGCCGACTACGAGCATATAGGGCAGTTTTTCGCCGTAGGCTTTGGCAATTTTGGCGCCTATCTTCTCGTCCGAACGGTCTGTGCTGCAGCGCAGGTGTGAATCTTTCAGCTTGCGCTCAACATGGCTCGCGTAATCATTACTTTTTTCGCTTATCGGCAGGACTCTGACCTGCTCCGGCGAGAGCCAAAGCGGGAAATTCGCGCCATAATGTTCTATCAGAATGCCTATAAAACGCTCGAAAGAGCCCAGAACGGCCCGGTGAATCATAACCGGGGTCTTCTCGATATTGTCCTTGTCGGTATAGACCAGGCCGAAACGCTCCGGCATGGAAAAATCCAGTTGAATCGTGCCGAGCTGCCAGGACCTCTTGAGGCAGTCCCTTATGTGAAAATCAATCTTCGGGCCATAAAAAGCGCCATCGCCCTCGTTGATTTTGTAATCGATTTTTTTTTGCCTGAGAGCGTCCTCTAGGGCATTTGTTGCCGTCTCCCAAATTTCATCCGAGCCGATGTGCTTATCGGGTTTGGTGGACAGCTCGATGTGGAAATCTTCGAACCCGAACGCCTGATATATCTCGAAAGTCAGCTCGATGACTCCGATGATCTCAGCCTCGATCTGGTCGGGCTTGCAGAAAATATGGGCGTCGTCCTGGGTGAACTGCCTGACCCGGAAGAGACCGTGCATAACGCCGCTGGCCTCGTGCCGATGCACCAGGCCAAGCTCGGCAACGCGCATCGGAAACTCGCGATACGAATGCTGACGCGTCTTGTAGACCAGGCATCCGCCGGGACAGTTCATCGGCTTGATAGCGAAGTCCGTATCGTCGAAATGGGTGAAGTACATATTCTCTTTGTAATTGTCCCAGTGACCGCTTTTATGCCAGAGCTGCTCGTTAAGAATGATCGGCGTGCGGATTTCCTCGTACCCGTATCGATCATGAACGCCGCGCCAGAAGTCCACGATGGCGTTCCAGATGATCATGCCTTTCGGGTGAACGAACGCAAAACCGGGGCCGGCTTCGTTGAAACTAAACAGGTCCAGTTGTTTGCCCAGAACGCGGTGGTCCCGTTTTTTCGCTTCTTCCAATCTCTGCAGATAATCATCAAGATCTTTTTTGGTCGGCCAGGCCGTGCCATAAACGCGCTGTAGCATTTTTTGCGTCGGGTCGCCATGCCAATAAGCGCCCGCCACGGACATGACCTTAATGCTGCCGACTTTTCCCGTGCTGGGCACATGCGGGCCCCGGCACAAATCCTCGAAGCCGTCTCCGTGCGAATAAAAGCTGATAACGTCACTGTCCGCGTGGGTTATATTGTCGATTTTGTACTTGTCGCCCGCCAGCTTCTCCACGGCCTCGGCCCTGGTCATTTCCGTGCGAACAAACGGTCTGTCCGCCTTGACGATTTCGGCCATTTTATTTTCGATGCGCTCGAAATCGCCCGGCCGAATCGGCTCGTCAAGATCTACGTCATAGTAAAATCCGTCCTCGACCGTCGGGCCATAGACAAGTTTCGTATCGGGCCAGATGCTGCATATCGCTTCGGCCATGATATGCGCACAGCTATGACGCATTACTTCAAGGCCTTCATCGTCTCGGGTGGTGATTATTTGAACTGCAACCTCGGCGTTGAGAAGCATGGATAAATCGACCAATCGGCCATCGATCTTCGCTGCTACGGCAGCTTTTGCGAGCCCCGGCCCTATCTGTTCCGCCAGAAGCTCTACTGTGGTTCCGTCAGTGACCTCTAAAATGCTGCCGTCGGGCAGCGTAACTTTTGCCATAGATATATCCGGTATTTCCTATCTTCTCTGTACGCAAATCCTTATTTAGCACAAACTAATCGGAATTTAACCCAGTCGCACGGTTCTGTCAACATTATTTCTCCTACGATTTTTGTTGCTATACGGCAATTTTCCCTGTATAATGATATTAGCTTTGGCGCAGCGCAAATGAATAAGGAGGAAACCAGAGTGGATGCGAATTTGGTTCTATTCAAAAAAGACGGCTCAAGAAAAAGTTTTACTTTGCCGAGCAATATTACGGTAGTCGGCCGACGTCACGATTGTGATTTGTGTATTCCCCTTATGGTCGTTTCCAGAAGGCACTGCCAATTGAGCCAGAACAATGAGGCTTTGAAAATCCGCGATCTCGACTCGCGAAGCGGCACTTTCATTAACGGCAAACGCATCAGCGAGGCAACCGTTCAGGCAGGTGACTATATAACGATAGGCCCGCTTACGTTCCTGCTGCAAATTGGCGGCGAGCCTAAAAAGATAGTCCCCCCTCAGCCGCCAAAGCCGGCACCGTCACCGAAGAAACCTCCCGCATCAAAAGCCCCGGCAAACGATCTATCCGGCAGCTTCCCCGAACTGGAACTTGATGACTCCGACTCTTTCATTGCCGAACTTGAAGATATTTAACCGGCTTCTATTTTACAACTAATCCCAGGATATGTCCCTAATCGGCGAGGGATAAATAATGCCGTCAATGAACAGGCCGGCTTTCGAAATGCACGCTTAGATTTTCTGAATTGTTAAGAATTTTAGCTCGCCAAAGCCCGTAAAACATATTACCATAATATTTTGTTATCGATTTATGTTCCGTATTTGCCGGGAGAGAAATTATATGCAAATATTGGATTTTATATGCAGTATTCTACCAACTCCGCTATGCCTGTCGCAAGCGGAAGTCAGTTCAGTCTTAGAAACATCGCTGCCTTTAAATCCAACCCTGTTCGTCTTTTTCGTGGTATGGTTTTATTTATGCCTGTACTTTGTCCAACGCGCTCAGTTTAGCCCATTAGTTCCCAAAAAATACAAATCAATTTCCTATATTATCAGCCTTGTTGCAGGACCTGTCCTTTTCCTTGCTTTGATAATGGTAGATACGGCAAAAAAGTCTTCGAAAGGCGGCAGCGGCTTCCTTGAGATAATAAAACAACAGGCAGAAAACATTATTGCCAACATCCGTTCTATCAAGCCCAATCTTCATAAAAAAGGCCCTGCGATAAGGCTGCTTGATTCGTCCGGCAGAAGTATCAATGAGATATACGGCCATGGCGGCAGCAAACGACAGGACGGCCACATTCTCGATTTAACCGAAGAAGTTATAGCCAGGGCTCTCGAGCAAAGGGCCAGTGACATCCTTATAGATCCCACGGACGAATCAACATACAAAATCAGACTGCGGATAGACGGTATCCTGCGAACGGAAAAAGAACTCAAGGCTGAAACCTGCAAAGCCGTTATAAACAGTATCAAGGCTGTTTCAAGTATGGACATCTCCGAAAAACGACGACCCCAGGATGGCGCGTTCATGGCCAAAAAAAGTGACACAAACGCTTCATTTCGAGTCGCAAGTGCCGGCGTCCTCAACGGCGAAAAACTCTCGATCAGGATACTGAACCAGGAGGCGAACACATTTACACTGGCTGACATGGGACTTACGAAAAAGCAATATTCAATGATTCAAAGTGCCATAAAAAAACCAGCCGGCATGATTTTATTGTGCGGCCCTACCGGCAGCGGCAAAACCACTACTATGTACGCAATGCTCAACGAGATTGACAGGTCTGCACGAAATGTCATCACGGTGGAAGACCCAATCGAGTCGATGCTGCCTGAAACCAGTCAGATTGAGATTAATCCCAAAGCCGACATTACATTCGCAAAAGCTCTGCGCAGCATCCTCAGGCAGGACCCGGATGTTATATGTGTAGGCGAAATACGTGATGAGGAAACCGCAGAGATTGCCCTTAGAGCATCGCAGACCGGCCATCTTGTGCTGGCAACATTGCACTGTCAAAGCAACGCAGCGGCCGTGATCAGGTTGCTGGATTTGGATATATCGCCGCTTTTGCTGTCATCGGGACTGAGTCTTCTGATCTCCCAAAGACTGGTTCGCCGGCTTTGCGAACATTGTAAAATATCTGCAGAACTAACCGAGAGCTTAATCCGTGAATTCGAAAGTAAAAAAATCGACTACACAAAAATGTTCGATGCTAACGGTTGCCGGCAATGTGACGGGACCGGCTATTTTGGAAGGACGGCGATTTTGGATATTCTGCCGGTAACCGATGAATTGAAGGCCGATATTGCAGATAACAAAGCTATCATTGATGAATTGAAAAACAAAGGCAATAGAAAGGGCAGGTCCAACATGAGGAAAGAAGGCTTAAAAAAGGTATCATCAGGGATCACAAGCCTCGGAGAACTAAAAAGAGTAATAGGATAGAATTTATGGTTTTGTTGGCTGGCATATTGGTAGGTGGATTTTGCATTTGGTTTGCCGTCAAAATTGGCTTCTATGAAACGTGGGCTATGCTGTTCAATATTGTAATCGCTATCTACATAGCCCTTTTCCTGGCCCAGCCGATTGTGAATATTTTACCTGAAGAAGCGAGCAGTAACCAAAGCTGTGAGGCACTGACTCTGATAGTTCTCGCGATAGGGTCTTTTTTAATCCTGCACGGATTAACCTACATATTGTTTACAAGCCAGTTTAAGGTAACATTCCCAAAATTATTCGATATTCTCTTCGCAGGCTTCCTGGGTTTCTTCGGCGGCTTCCTTCTCCTGAGTTTCGCAGTACTAATAATCTTCCTTACACCCTTTGGCGAATATGCGGGTATAGAAGATGACTCCGTTGAGTACAACATGTCAAGTGCATACTGGTTGTTCGACGGGATTCACTCGATAGTATCATCGCCGGACAACGAGATAACAACCGAAAAGGTTATCAAGCAGCTACTAAACAAATCACAACCAGATACTCAGAACAAAAATTCTCAACAAGCAGAACCGGACAATCCAATAAAGCCCAGCGGTGCTTAAACAAATATTTGTTAAAAACTCCCCGCCCGCCCGAGTCTGATCCTGAAGATATTCGAGTGCTGCCACTTTTTTTGAAACCATGTATCCGTATAATCAGCATGTTTAATGCCGCACGTACCCTTAATACCCACAGCATAGCTTAATTTAGAACAAGTCCTGTCCAGCACAATTTTACATTTTTCCGGCATTAAAAAGTAAAATATGAAAAAATTAATTTGTCTATTCCGTAAAATTGTTTTATTTTATTGCTGTTACGTTGAGATTGAATGATCTCGATATGCCCGTCAGCAATGTACAGGCATTGAGCGGCGGGTATCAACATGGAAGGAGATGTCTTTTTGAATGGAGTGTTGCGATGAAACTCAAGTCTATGCAAGTCAAAAATTTCAAGTGTGCCGAAGATTCTACGTGGTTCGATATTTGTCCAGTGACATGCCTTGTTGGGAAAAACGAGGCGGGAAAAACCGCGCTGCTCGAAGCCCTGCACAAGCTGAATTCGGATGTGGCCGAACTGGGCGAATTCGATGTTCTGCTGGAATACCCGAGGCGGCGGCGTAAGGAATACGAGCGCCGTGCGAGCGACAAGCCGGACGATGCGTTAATCACCCGATGGGAACTTGAAGACAAGGACGTAAAAGTGCTCGTGGATCAACTCGGTGCCGGTGCCGTAAAATCCGGAATTGTGGAAATCCGCAAGGGTTACTATCCGGGGCAGCGATGGGTGTTTGTAAATGACAAGACTTCGCAAAAGGTCTCGATGCCGGCATCGGTCCAGGCAAAAATGGAGAAGCTTTTACCAAAGTTCCTGTATTTCTCCAAGTGTAACATTATGGATGGCCGCATCGCTATCGACTACATTATCAAGAAGCAGGAGCGCAGCAAACTCTCAGGTCCGGAACGCGTATTTTTGGCACTGCTCGAACTGGTGGGAACAAGGCCCGAACACTTAACGAGCATCGAAAATTCCGAGGAACTGATTGCGGATCTGGAGGCGGCCTCGGCGCCGATTACCGAGCAGATTGCAAGATACTGGAGCCAGAATACTACTCTGCGAGTGTCCTTCCTGTTACATCCCGGAAAAGCACAGGACCCACCTCCATTCGATCAGGGACAGATTCTGGAGACGCGTATCCTCAATACCAGACATAACCTGACGCTGAATTTCGACGAGCGGAGCACAGGCTTCGCATGGTTCTTTTCGTTCCTCGTGTGGTTCTCGCAGGTTAAACGGACCTTCGGGGACAATCTGTTTATATTGCTGGACGATCCTGGTATCGGGCTGCACGCAAAGGCGCAGGAAGACCTTCTCCGGTATATTTCGCAGGAGCTTGAGCCGCACTACCAGGTGATTTACACGACCCATTCACCGTTCATGGTCGATCACAATAACCTGCAGCGGGCCAGAACGGTCGAAGACATTATCTCGACAGGAGATGACGGCAGTGAAAAATACCTCGGCACGAAGGTCGGCGAAAAAGTCTTCAGCACAGATGTCGATACCCTTATCCCGCTGCGGGCGGCGCTGGGTTACGAAATGATGCGCTCAATGGTCGCGGGACACAAAACGCTGCTTGTCGAGAGTATGACCGAGGCGTTTTATCTCAACTGGTTTTCAACCCGGCTGAACGAGAAAGGCCGGGCCGGATTGGATTCTTCATGGAAGATTGTGCCGTGCGGTGGCGGCGAGAAAATCGGCGCCTTCCTGGGCCTGTTCGGGGCCAATCAGGGCGACGTCGTAGTGCTGATGGATGTGGACGGGGGACAAAAGAGACTCGAACAACTGCGCGAGTCCGAGCTTCTGCGAGGCTGCGGCATCCTTACGATGGATAAATATATTAATAACGAGGAAGGGAGTATTGAGGATTTGATCGGCTGGCCGACATATTTCGGGCTCGTCAATCTTTGCTATAAACTGCCGAGGAAAAAGCGGCTGTCGCTGACGGCACCGGGCGAGTCCGTAAGCATCGACGGTCAGACGAAACGTCTTGTCCGGCGGATCGAAGAGCACTTTGCAGCAGCAGAGCCGGATTTGGGCTCGTTCGACCGCTACAAACCGGCAGAATTCCTTGTTGAGCACACCGGCAAATGCCTCAAAAAACTGCCCGATTTGTCCAAGGCGCTCGAGCGGTTCGAAAGGCTCTTCGCAGACATAAATACCTGCCGGAAAAGCCCGCAGGCACTCAAGGCGCCGGGGCACGTACAGAGACGCCCGATTGTCGATCTTGAGCCGAGAAAAAAAGCCGGCCAATTAACGGAAGTTAAAAAAGTGTGATGCCCGGGCAAACCGCTCGGCGCAGCAAGACCGCGATCAGACCGTTTATGAAAAGTAAGAGGTGGATTTTCGCCGTCACAGGCTATTAGGACAGGAACCGCCCTGACAGAAATCGGTCGGACATGGGCCGCTCGGACACGTCTCGCAGGCTTGGTTTGTTGATTTGCTGCGCCCGACGGCAAAGCCCGAAAGCAGTTTTTGCACATCGGAACTGTTGCACTTGTCGCAGGTATGTTTTCGAGGAGTCCGCGTCTTTTCGAGAAACTCCATCGTATGTCCGCATTTATTGCACTTGTATTCGAATATCGGCATATTTTAACCTCACATGAAAGAACGCCGGCCGTCAATCTGGGAACAATAACTTGATTAATTGATTCTGCTGCGAGAAGTCGGGAACGATGATATGAGCGCCGGCTTTAACGAGTCGGGTTCGTTTTTCCGGATTCAGGCCGTGACGGCGGATCTCATCGGTTGCGATACCGACGGCGATTCCCTCGCGCTTCCGGCATTCCCGTATCTCGACGGGACCGTCGCCGAAGACGGCTAACTCGGGCCCCTGCAGGTTGTTTTCGGTCATGATTTTTTCGATGACCATCTTCTTTGAATATTTGGCGATATCGCCGACGCTGCCGTAAATCCCGCCATCAAAAAGCTCCGCGTAGCCAAGCGCTTTGGACTCGGCGACAACATCGTCGCAATCGGTCCCGCTGGCCAGGTAAAGTTTTATGCCCTTATTTCGCAGAGCTTCCAGGAATTGTAAAGCGCCTTTTATGGTATAGTCATTAATATCGAGCTCGCCGCGTTTGAATTTTTCGATGCGCTTGTTGACAAGCTCCATCAAAGCATCGTTATAGATTTCCTTATAGCCGAACTTGTCGCGGATTTCGTCGCCGGGGACAAGTCCGAACTCTTTGACCATCTCGACCAGCGTTTCCATCTGCACTATTGTCTGGATGCCCGTTGACTGGTCGATGTAGTCGAGGACGCGGTTTCGCACCTGGTGATAGAGGGTCTCATCGGCTGTTTTGTATTTGTCGCCGAGAATCGCCCTGATCAGCACCGGGGCCATAACCTGCTCCCAGCCCTGCCTTAAGGTGCTCACAGTCCCATCATGATCGAAGACGGCGTGCTTTATCCGAGCCTGCGGCATCGACTCGGAGCAAAGTTCTATTTCCGTATCATTGAGATAACGGGCGCCGCGCCTATCGGTCGCCAGCTCCGGCTGATAGATATAATCGGCGTCTTTGCCGATTTCGAGAATCTCAGGACCCGATGCGGTGCCCGTCTGGAACAATTTCTGGACGGTGACAGCAGCGGCAAAGTTGGCAAATTCGGCGGCCTCGGCCGGCCGAAAACCCGCTCCCAGGCATAACGCCAGCGCGCTTGTCACCGTATCGCCCGCGCCGACGATATCGAGCTTTTTCAATAATTGAATACCCGGGACCTCGTGGTAACCGTCGGCATCAATCGTAATGATTCCCCGTGAGCCGCGGGTCAGAAATACCGGCTTGCTGAACTGTTGATAAAGGTTCCCTGCGTATTTTTTCACATCCGCCAATGTCAGAACATCGTCCAGTTTCACATCGACGTTATTTAATTGGGCCGCTTCCAGATCATTTGTCTTACGGTAAATGTCCCTGAATTTGCTGCCGTAGTGCCTGGAATCGAGCAGGACCACTTTGTCCCTGAACTTTCCAAAGAGCCCGTTAGCGGAGTCTATGAAAGATTCGTTTGTGATACTGCCGGGAACCTGCTGGTTGAATATTAAGGCATCCGCCGTCTGCAGGGCATTTTTTATACCGTTAAGGAGGGCCTGGTCGGTTGCCTCGGTTCGTTTATTGAAAAAACCGAAGTCCATCCGCGGCAGCTCGTTGCTCTCAAGATACGGCTTGCCGAACGTAACCGTGTCGAAATTATCCTTTTGAACGACTAAATAGGTCGTATCGACACCCAGCTCTTTGAGCTGACGAGCCAATTCTCTTCCGAAGATGTCATCTCCGACGACACCTATAACCTGAATCGAAGCCGGATCGAGAGCGGCAAGATTGGCGACAACGTTGGATGCGCCGCCGAGCGAATAGTTATGCCTGGCGACCGCCTGGGCCTGCAGGCCGGTCTCGAGCGAGACTTCCGATCCACAGGGATCGAGCAGCCAGTAAGCATCAAGACAGAAATCGCCGTAAACCGCGACTTTAACATTCTTAATGCGAGCAAGGATTTCGCTGATATGTTCTTCTTTCATTCTTCAACGCCTTTTTGCTGCGACAGTTGTATCGTCTTCTTATAGAGCAACGGAAATGTCTGTTTCTGGTTGCCTTGTATGTAAAAACCTTTTCCGGCAAAGGATTGGGGGATTCGGGTAACAACGCTTTTCTGGTCGCGGAAATAATAGCCCTGCGAAGATTCGTCTCTCATCGCACCGGGGTCCCGGTCACGCAGATCGAAGTCGGCGGTGAGAATACCGTTCGGAACGCTGCCCGTGTTGGCGGCGATTGAGACGGCCTTCAGCAGAACTTCCGGCCCGGTCACAGCGCTTCCGATGTTTAGCACCACGCCGCCGTCGGTAAGTCCGGCGATTTCATTCGTGTAAATAAGGAAATCCCTGCCGGAACAGCCGCCCTTGGCCTGGCCGTCAAAGGATGGATGCTGGTCGGTTACGTCCGTGCCTATCCCGGCGTGAATCGTGAAAGGAACATTGTTTTCGTAGCAGGCAACAAGGAGACTGACTTCGGGATGAGCGAAAGTATCCGGCAAATCGCCTTCCGCAGCCGAGGCAAGAACCTCCCGGCGGAAATCCTCGTCACATATCGCCCTGCCGAGCGATTCGCCGAGCCCGAGTTTGTATTTATTGCCGACGGACATAGCGTAATTGAAATAAGCAAATTCGCGGGCCATCCCGAACCGGCCTTCACTCAGGGCATCCGGGACATTTTCGCTGGTTTGGCCGATCAGGGCCAGCTCGAAATCGTGAATGGCCGTCGCACAATTGCCGGCGACAAGACTGACAAGGCCGCGTTTTACCATCTCGGCAAGCAGTAGGCCAAGGCCGTTCTTAATTAAATGGGCGCCGGTAAAAATGATGACGGGCCTGCCGGCCTGCCGGCTTGAAACAATCGCCCGGGCAATATTCTCAATCTCGCCGCAGATATCCTCGGGTAATTCAAGAGCGAGATCGTCGAGACCTTCCGGCCGGACAAGGTCGTCGAGCGCAACCTTATTCGAGCGAGTATTCAACGGATACGTATTGACTCGACCGAGGTCAAAGGCGCTGTACCTGCCGTCGTAATCCATAGAAATTCCCGCTACTGAAGCTTTTGAATGAGTTTTTCGAGCCGCTTGATGGATTCCACCATACACCGGATAGTGTGGTAGTTCACTTTCCACGAATGGCTCATGTGTGTCCAGATGGGCTCGCCTTCTCTGGTCAGCAGCGGCCACCATTCGCCGACGGGATGATTTATCATCTTATCGAAAACGAAACGGTGCACATTTTCGTAGGCGGGCCAGTATTCCTCGGGTCCGAACCTCAGGCACGCCTCCAGCATGCCTATCATGACTTCCGCCTGCTGCCAGAACTCCTTTTCCATATCGTAAACGCCGCCAGCGTGCGGGCCCTCGACATAAACGCCGCCATACTCCAAATCGACGCCGTTATCACGCCCATGATCCGCCGCCTTCTTGATGATGTCCTTGTACTGGTCAAAGCCTGTTCCCATGATGTCCGTCGCGTGGGCGAGCAGCCAGGCAAACTCAACATTGTGTCCAGCGGAGGTATTATCCCCGGCGTTATCTTTTTGCCCGCCTTCGGCAAAGCGGTCCCAACCCCAGACGATATCGAACTTTATCTGCGGAGCGATTTTCCAATCGACGGTGAATTGCGGGATGCCGGTGGCATATTTCGGGTGAATGATCCGTTTGATGAGCAGGTCGATATCCTCGACAAGCGTTCGTCGGTGGATGGATTGGCCGGTGCATTCATAGAGCGTAGTGAAGGCTTCCATAAGGTGCATGTGGACATCGAGGGTTTTTCTGTCGCCGCCCTGCGGGCCTGGGCCGCAGAGGTCCCAGTTCCTCTCGAACATCTCGAAGTAGCCGCCATACATGGTGTCGGCGGCGTATTTCTTTAGCAGGTCGAATGTTTTCCCGGCGTATTCTTCGCCGCGTTTGTCCCCGGTGGCCATGGTATATTCGCTGAGGGCGTACATGAT
>Ga0307378_10003084_pt1 | contig 24664 bp, 22 predicted proteins | sample UN1MG_FD_202238 | JGI IMG/M metagenome (GOLD analysis project Ga0307378, IMG submission 202238) | Soil microbial communities from Risofladan, Vaasa, Finland - UN-1 | ecosystem: Environmental > Terrestrial > Soil > Coastal area > Acid sulfate soil | place: Finland: Risofladan, Vaasa | collected...
TCAGCCCCGAGAAGAGGCTCGAAAAGGAGATCGCCAGGCACCCGGACGAGATCTCCCATTACATCGAGCTGGCCGAGCTGTATATCAGCCGCGAGGAGTACGACAAGGCCGAAGACGTCTACGCCCGTGCTTTCGAGGCGTCCGACGGCGACGACGACGTCCGCGAGCGCTGGGAAGACGCCCAAATGCGACGCCTCCGGCAAAGGGTCGCCAGGGCCGACCGCGAGGCGAAGCGGGCAGGCACCGAAGAGGCCAGGCAGCGATTCCAAGAGCTCAAAAAGGAGTTGAACGCCAAGGAGCTGGAAGTCCACCAGAACCGCGTCAAACGCTACCCCAACAACCTCGCCTTCCGCTACGACCTCGGCCTCCGCTTTCAGATGAACGGTCGCTACAACGAGGCGATCGCCGAGTACCAGCAAGCGCGAAACGACCCCCGACGTCGCGGTCTCTGCCTCCTGGCGCTGGGCCAATGCTTCCAGCAGATCAAGCAATATCGCCTGGCGATGAGCCACTACGAGGACGCGATCAAGGAAATCCCCGACCGCGATTCCGAAAACAAGAAGCTGGCCCTCTATCTCGCCGGCAGGCTGGCCGCCGCCATGAAGAACTTCGACGTCGGCGAGAAGCACTTGACCACCCTGGCCGGCCTCGACTTCTCCTATCGAGACGTCTCCTCCCTCCTGGACAAGATCGGCGAAATGCGGGAGAATGCGGCGGCTGGCGGTGAAAGCCAAGCGGAGGAAGAGATATAGTCCCGGCACGGTTGATCCCCGCCTCGAAGCCGGGCCCCGTGTCCTCTCCGACGAATCCCTCGCCCTAGTAAGGAAGCAGAAACCTGTAAGACCATGCCGAACACGAAGAGCGCCCAGAAACGTTTCCGAGAAAACGCCGTTCACCAAGCACGCAACCGATCGATGAAACGGGCCCTGCGCACCCAGTGCCGCAAGGTGCGGGAAGCGGTCGCCGCCGGCGATCCCGAGCGAGCGGAAGTGGAGTTCCGCCTGGCGGCCAAGCGTCTGGATCGGGCGGGGGCCGAGAACATCATCCACCACAACGCCGCCGCGCGGATCAAGTCACGCCTATCGGCCAGGATCAAGGCCATCAAGCAGGGCTGATCGCGAGCACGTCCGCCTTAGCCCGCCGCTCCCACCGCGCCGCGCAGCCTCCCCACTCGCGCAGACCGGGCGCCCTTGCGCGGTCTTTACGGAAACTCGACGTCCTCCGCGTCGAAGACCGGGCCCTCCACGCACGTCCGCCGGTAGTCCCAGCCCCCCGAGCGATCGCGCACCTTCGCCACGCAACTGAAGCAGACCCCAATCCCGCACGCCATCGGGGTCTCCAGCGACACTTGGCACGGCAGGCCCAGCTCCCGGGCGATGTTGGCCGTGGTCTCCATCATCGGCTCCGGACCGCAGCAGACGACCCGGCACGCAAGCGACGACCCCTCGACCGCCGGCCGCACCAGGTCGGTCACCAGCCCATGGTGGCCCGTCGAACCGTCGTCCGTGCTCAGGCGAACCTCCACCCCGACCCGCTCGAAATCGTCCACGCCGGCCAAATGGTCCCCGCTCCGAGCCCCGTAGCAGAGAGTCACCTTCTCCGCCCGAGGGACATCGCGAGCAGGGTCTCCGTAGCTCCGCAATCCGAGGATCTCCTGAGCCAAGGCCAAAAACGGCGTCTGCCCGATCCCGCCGGCCACCATCACCAAGTGCTCGGTCGGCGTGGGCGGAAAGCCGTTTCCCAGCGGCCCCCAGACTTCCAGCCGCTCGCCCGATCGACACGCGGCCAGGCGGTGCGTCATCTTGCCCACGGCCAGGTAGACGACGTCCAGCCCGCTCGGGCGCCCGTCCGGGTCGAGCACCGTGTTGTACAGCGCGAGCGGACGCCCCAAGAGCGGATCGTCGCTCCCCGCCAAGCGGACCATGAGGAACTGACCGGGCAAGATCCGCGAGGCCATCTCAGGGCATCGGAATCGGACGCGATACGTATCCCGAGCGACCCGGACGTTTTCCTCGATGGTCACCCCTCCATGCCAGGCCCGATCGGGATAAGAGACTGCGTGCTGTGGATCCGTCATCGATTCACCGCCGGGCAAAGACCGAGGTTGATCTACTTATTTGCGGCCCGCTTCCCGCGCCGCTCGGCGCAACGCATCGAGTTCCTTTCGGCTCAACCGGCGATGCTCGCCCACCGGCAAGTCCCCTAGCCGAAGCGGACCGATCCCAATCCGCACCAGGCGGAGGACCTTGTGCCCCACCCGGGCGAACACCCGGCGAATCTCACGGTTGCGGCCCTCCTTGAGCACCATCTCCAGGACGGTGCTCTGCTTCTGGCGCCCTTTGATCCGAACACCGGCGACCCGGGCCAGCCCCTCGGCCAGGTGGACACCTTGCCGAAGCGTGACCATCACCTCCCGGGACGGGTGGCCCGCAACCACAACGCGGTACGTCTTTTGAACACCATACCGGGGATGAGTCAGCCGGTTGGCCAGCTCGCCGTCGTTGGTCAACAGGATGAGCCCCTCACTATGGAGGTCCAGCCGGCCCACGGCAAAGAGCCGCTCGTGCTTCCCAGGGATGAGGTCAATCGCACGGGGGCGGCCCGACGGGTCCCGGTTCGTGCAGACCACGCCCGCCGGCTTGTTCAGCGCGTAGTAGACCCGTTTGGGTTGAGGCAGTCGGACGCCGTCCACGCGGATCGGCTGTCGGTCGGGGTCGACCCGGGTACCCAGCTCGGTGACCACCGTGCCGCTGATGTCGACTCGTCCGGCCAGGATCAGCTCCTCGCACTCCCGCCGGCTGCCGAGCCCGGCTGCGGCCAACACCTTCTGCAGGCGCTGGCCCCTCTCCTCACCCCCCCTCTTTGGGGATTTCTTCACAGAGGGCTTACGCTTCCGGCGTGGACGCTCAGACATCTCAGGCTACCCGGCCAACGGTCTACGGGAGTGCATCTCCCGCTGGCTTCATGATAGCCCAGCCCGCCGCGCTTCGACAGGAGTCAACGTCCCAACGGGAGCCAACCTCCAGACAGGAAGTCAACGGCCCCAGTTCCAGGGGATCCAGCGGGCGCGGGACGGCTCGGGAGGCGGTTTTTGAAACTCGCGGGGTCGGGCACCGGCGATCTGCGGCCCGAGCTCGTTCTCGGGGTACGGATCATACCGCTCCGCGGTGCTTTGCTGGTACGCGGCCGGCCCCGGGTGGAGCCAGTTGGGCGGGCTGACGCTCCGGCATCCCGCAAGCCCGAGTATGAGAATCCCCATCAGCACCAGGGAACCAATCTTACCCATCGTAACGCTCCTCCATGAACGGGAGCACGAGTCCCCCCCCGGTCCGCGGGGCGGCGGATTATACGCGCTCGCTTGCGACGGAAGAAGGCGAATCCGACACCCTTCTCGCTGACGCCATTCACTGCAAAGATCGACGACGCCGGACCTGTCACTACAAGTCTTTTGGCGACAACGGGTTAGCGCGGCAGACTATGGCGAGTATTCCGACGAGCCCCCTCCCGATTGTGGGGTGAGTGGGCGGGGCATCCTTGCCAGGTGTTCGGGGAAACCAGCCCGCCAGCCCCCGTTACCGGACATTCGGTGGCCCCGCCCCGCCGACCCTCGTTCCCGTGCTTCGCGTGGAAACGCAAGGCCGGGACGCGTCGCGTCCGGCCGGCGCAACTGTTTGTGGGTCAATTGCTTCCGGCGACGCTGGGACGCAAAGCGTCGTAGCGAGGTGGCGAGCGTCGTAACGAGCTGCCGAAAGAGGTTGGACGAATGCTCACCGGCTTCAGAAGCGTGTGTTCATTGTCGGGGCGCATACCCGGTGGTATCCTGAATGGTTTGTCCGCCTCGGAGTATACTGAAGCTGTCCGGCGGCCAATCCGTTACGCCACTGCACGACTAGAGAACCCATGCGGCGAAAAACCGACGACGACCTGTTCCGAGAATCCACGATGACCTTCGGGGAGCACCTCGAAGACCTCCGCTCGTGTCTGTTCAAGGCGTTGATGTGGCTGGTCGGGGGATTCCTGATTGGGCTCATCTTCGCTCGCCCCGCAGTGCACTTCATCCAGGGCCCGCTCGAGGGCGCCTTGGAAGAGCACTACAAGGAGGCGGCGAAAAAGAGACTCGTCCAGATGGAGGCCAAGGGGCTCCCGCTTCCCGGCACCGCCGAGCAGTTGGCCCAACTGGTGGCCGACCACAACGTGTTGCCCGAGGAAGCCTTCCTTGACCCGAGCGAGCTTCAGCGCCGGTTGCAGCGGCTCTATGCCGACGCGGGCCAGCGCCGCGCCGAAGCAGCCAAGCCTCTTCAAGACGCCGATCGCCTGCTGGGCCGCCTGCAACTCCCGGCCGCCGACCCCAAACGCAAACTCGAGCCGGAAGAACGAGACAAGCTGGTGGAGGGGATCCGGCTGCTACACCCTTCGCCCGCGCAAGCCAAGGACTCGACGAGGCAATTGACCCAGGAAGACGTGGACCGCATCGCCGAGGCCATTGAGGGCGAAAAGGATCTCCCCAAAGACGACCTGACCCGACTGGCCGGGGCCATCAAGCGGCAAGAGGAACGTCTTCGGGAGGATCTGGCCCGCATCGCCCAAGCAACGGAGCTACTGCGCAGCACGCAACTGCCTGTCCGCCAGCCGCACGAAGAGCTCCAGAGGGACGACCTCGCCCGCATCTTCATCTGGCGTCCGATCGAAAACGACCGCCGCATCCAAACGAAGGCGCTCAACGTGCCCGAGGCGTTCATGATCTGGGTCAAGGCCGCGATGTTGGTCGGCGTGCTGGCTGCCAGTCCCGGGATCTTCTGGCACATATGGGCGTTCGTGCACTCGGGGCTGTACTACCACGAGCGTCGATTCGTCAAGGTCTTCGGGCCGTTTAGCCTGATGTTGTTCTTTCTCGGCGCGGCGGTGGTGTTCTTCTTCGTCTTCCGGGTCGTGCTGCGATTCTTGTTCACGTTCAATGACTGGCTGGGAATCGGCATCGAGCCGCGAATCACCGAGTGGCTCGGCTTCGTGCTTATCCTCCCGCTGGGCTTCGGGATCGCCTTCCAGTTGCCGCTGGTGATGCTCTTCCTGGAGCGGATCGGTGTGTTCGACGTCCATGCCTACTTGTCGAAGTGGCGGATTGCGATCCTGGTGATTTTCGTCCTCTCCATGCTGCTGACCCCGGCCGATCCGGGCAGCATGCTGATGATGGCCATCCCGCTGACGATCCTCTATTTCGGCGGCATCCTCCTCTGCCGCTTCATGCCCCGGAGCCGCAGCCCGTATGACGAGGAAGAGGAACGGGAGGAGAAGAAGGACAAGAAGAAGGAAGACGGCGAGAAGAAGGAAGAGTGAGCGGCGCGGTAGCGTGCGTGGTTGCACGCACGGGAAACCGGCTGCCCATTGGCGACGTTGGCTCTGCCGAGGATGGGCTGCCCATTGCCGAGGTTGCCACCGGCGCGTGGGTGCAAGCACCCGCCCTGCATTTTCGGTCGCGCGGGCAATCCGCGTCAAATCGCCTCGCCGCCCCGCTCGCCGGTGCGAATGCGAATGCAATCTTCCATGGGCAAGACGAAGATCTTCCCGTCGCCAACCTCTCCGGCCGATCCGGTGCGCCCACCTTTGAGAATGGCGTCGATGGTGGGCTGGAGAAACTCCTCGTTGACGGCGATCATCAACTGCACTTTGCGGACCAGGTTGACCGTGAACTCGTGGCCCCGGTACATCTCCGTGTGCCCGCGCTGGCGCCCGAATCCCTGCACGTCCATCACCGTCAACCGGAAGACCTCCACGTCCGCCAGGGCGGCCTTGACGGCCTCCAATCGGTTGGGCTGGATGATCGCGATGATCAACTTCATGGGCGGTTCTCCTGCGTCATGGCGTGCGTAGATCGTATCCTGGTGACAGGTCCGCCTCAAGGGGATCTCTCGCCGTTGGGTCACATACGGCCCAGCCCATGCAGTCTTCCCTGCACGGGCTTCCCCAATCGGGCGGATTCGGCCACGGACCGCCGAACCGGTCCACCCCCACTGCGGGGGAAGTCAATAGCGCACTTGGGGGATCGAACCGGGGATGGAGGCGGGCGCTGGCCGGCCGCGTGTCGAGACGTCGGGGCGGTTGTCGCCCGGCTTCTCCCACGAGATGAGCCGGGCCAGCTCGTCCAGCAGCGAGGGCTGTGAGGTGTCCTGCCCAGGCTCGGCTCGCTCGTCGGACCGATCGCCCTCGGAGGCAAGCAGTCGCAGGAGCCGCAGTTCCGCCTGCCGCAGTTGGCCGGTCGTCTCGTCCATCTCGTCGCAAGTGGAAGAATGTGCCTCGGTCCGCCCGTCTCCCTGGCGGCTCGCGGCTTCTCGTTGGCAGGGCGCAACCGCCGCTTCCGTCGCGGCGAGCGACTCGGCTCCGGCGTCCGCTGTCACGTGGCCTGGTACGCCGCTCGCCTCCCCAAGCAGCCTCTCCTTGGTCGCCTTCCATCGTTCGATCGCCACGACATCTTGATCGAGCCGCTTCCCCGACAAATCGCCTCTTGAAGACGCGGACACGGCCGGGGTCGAGGCGGGCCCTCGCTGCCCGGGCGTCGAGGTACGGCCCGATGGAAGCAGCCCCAGCAAAACGACGCCGAGCGCCAGGTCGACCAGCGCAAAGCGAGAGGCATTCAAGCCACTTCCTCCCCCTCGATAGATCATGCACCGCCGGGTCGGACAACGCACGATGGTAGCAGTTGCGGGAAATGGGTAAGCTCTGGCTGCGCCGCGCGACGGGCACGACGGGTAGCCGGGTCCGACTGCCGTAGATCAGTATCGGTTCGGATCGTAGCGGCTGTGCAGCTCGCGTGGCCTTTGAGCCGGCTACCGGTGCCGACCATCGTGCGGCATCTGCCGATTGCGCAAGAGCTAGGGGCGCTGGCCGCCCGATCCCCCGCCGGGCCCCTTACCGCTCGATTTGGCTCGGCACTTTGCCGCATTCCCCGACTTCAACCGCCGGTGCCGGGGACACGGCGGCGGCGGGCCATGCCACGCCGGGAGCGGGAGTGCCCGTAACGAACGAGGGATGCGAGGCCGCCTAATCCTCACGCGTCGAGTGACGCGCACTCGGGCACAGCTCTCCGCGCGCAGTGCAGAGCTGCCGCTCCATGCGCAGCCCGGCCATCATGCGCGGCGTGATTGCAGCGGAAGCCGCATTTGCCTCAAGCAAAGTAACAGACAAGCCGCCCGCGCGGGGCGCAGGCGGCTCGGTCGCGATAACGTCTGTGGGTGGCCCATGGCCCGTCAGAACGTCAGAATCATGTCCATCCCGAATCCGACTCGATCATTGCTGTCCGGATTGACGGTGAAGGCGTCGTCATCCTTGTCCCAGCGGATCTCCGGCCGGATGCGGAGATTGGGATGCGGCTGGTAGTTCAGGCCGAAGGTCAACTCGTACAAGTCGGAGCGACCAGCCCCCGGGCCCTCTTCGGCATTGAACCATTCGAAGCGAAGGCCCGCCGAGAGGCAATCGTTGATCTCGTAGAACCAATAGTTGTTCACCCCATAGCGGCGCATCAGGAACGCGTCCCCGGGCTGGCCCGCGAGCGATGCCGAAGAGGTAACGACGCCGTCATAGTCGATGTAGTCGCTTTGCAGCACGTAGTTCAGTCTCTCGGTCAGCTTGACGTCGATCACGATGCTTTGCGAATAGCCCGAGGCATCCGTGCCGAAGCCAATGTTGCCGGCCGTGCAGGCGTAGGTCGCCGTGATGTTCTCCCCGAGCCCCATGCTGACGCCGCCCAGGAAGACGTCGCCGCCGAACGAGTCGAAGCCGGTGTCGAAGCCGGCCGTCCAACCGCCGTAGAAGGTCAGGTTGTCGCCGGCCTTATACGTGGCCAGGGCGCCCGTGTGGGTGAACGGCTCCCCGTAGTACATCGTGAAGGCGTGCGAGTAGAAGAAGTTGTCGGGGGCGGTGACCACTTCGTACCCGAGGATCGTGTAGAAGTGGCCCAGCTTGACCGAGAGGTTGCCGTAGCCCACCTCGCCGTAGAGCTGCGGAATGGCATGGCCGTAGAAGTCGCCGTGCGTCCAGCCGAAGTCCCAGGTGTCGAGCCGGTTGCCGAAGGCCTGCGTATCCGGCGCATCCGTACCGTAGACGTAGTCCACGCGATAGCCCCAGTCCCAGCCGCATTCGGTATCCAGCGCTTTCTCGGAGTAGAGCCACACCTGGTTGACGTTGAGGTGGTCGGGATAGTTGTTGAACATCCCGGTGTCGTAGCTGTAGAAGCCGCTCTGGAGCCAACCTCCGGCGGAGATCCCGGTACAGCTCTCGCCCAACAGCTTGAACTGCTCACAGTCGGACCACAAGCAGAGGCCGTCCAAAACGCCGCCACACCCGCAGCAGCAAGGGCCGCAGCAAGCGTCGGAATCGCACGCGGCCGGGCCGCACGTCCGGGATGCTCTCGGAACGCATGCCCATCGGCCGATGCATCCTCCGCCGCAGTCGGCGACGCGGCTCGGGCCACAACCGGCGGCGGGCCCCTCGTCTGCCACGAGGCCCTTCGTGTCCCCGGGAACCGGTTCCTGCGTCGGCGGGACTGGTTGATCCGACGGCGAGGGTTCGGCCTCCTGCATCCACATCCCCGTGTAGTCTTCCGACATCCAGTCACCGCCCAGCGGTTGTTGCAGCCCGATCTCCGGGTAGTCGTCGGCCAAGATTGCGCCCGACGCGAACAAGCCCATTGCCAAGACGGCCAGGAACACAAACGCCGCTCTCATTTTGTCTCCCCCATCCGCAAAGCCGTTGCATCCTGCAACCGCGCCCTAGAGTACCCGTCGCTCAAGCAGTACAAAAAGCCTACCACCGTGGCGATCAGCACGACCGGACTCGCCGGTCAGTGAACCGGTTACTAGATCGGCTTTTATCGCGACGGACGTGTAACGCATATAGGGATCGTGTGACCTGCCGGTACAAACCGTGTGCGCGTTCTGCGGATCGCGCAAACGCGCAGGAGGGGGTGCGGAAGAACGTCTGGCCGGGTTATCAGGTCCCGGCCAACGTCCCGGTCCGGACGGAGCGTCGTTGCGACTTGGGGGGGGCGTGCCTGCGTTACTCGTCGGACGAGCCGACGTCTTCAAAGAGGGCCTCGACGAACGGGTCGGGCTCGAACAACGCGAGATCTTCCGCCTTCTCCCCTACGCCGACGTACTTCACCGGGATGCCGACTTGCTGGCGGATGGCCACCACCACGCCGCCCTTGGCCGTGCCGTCCAACTTGGCCAGGACGATGCCCGTGCAGTGGACCGCCTCGGTGAAGTGACGGGCCTGGCTGATGCCGTTCTGGCCGGTGGTGGCGTCCAACACGAGCAGCACTTCGTGCGGGGCCTCGGGGATCTGCTTGCCCAGGACGCGGTGGATCTTGGTAAGCTGCTGCATCAGGTTCTGCTGGGTCTGGAGCCGTCCGGCCGTGTCGACGATGCACACGTCGGCCCCGGCCTCGATCGTCCGTGCCACGGCGCGATGGGCCACGCTGGCCGGATCGCTCTGCGGGGGGCCGGTGACGATCTCCGTGCCGAGTCGCTCCGCCCAGATGCCGAGCTGCGTGTCGGCCGCCGCCCGGAACGTGTCGGCCGCCCCCAGGATGACCCTCTTTCCGTCGGCCTGGAACATCTGGGCCAGCTTGGCGATCGACGTGGTCTTGCCCGAGCCGTTCACGCCGCAGACCATGATCACGGTCGGCCCGGCGTCGGCGAAAGCGATGGGATGACGCGACTGGGCCATCAGTTCCTTGAGCTTCTTCTTGACGTGGTCCAGCACGTCGCTCATCTGGACCACTCGGGCGCGGAAGGCGGCGCCGATCTCGTCCACCGTTTCCTGAGCCGCCTTGACGCCCATGTCGGTCTTGATGAGGATCTCGAACAGCTCGTCGAGGAACCCGTCGTCAACCAGGCGACCCTCGGCCTTGAACAGGTCGCGGATGTCGGTGTTCAGCAGTTGCGTGGTCTTCTTGAGACCTTGCTTGAGTTTGTCGAATAAGCCCATGGGAGAGTCGTGGTCGGTGGTTCGTGGTCAGTATTCAGTCCGAGGCTTGTCTGCTGACGGTTGGGCGTCTTACGCTAGGGGTCGCAGCCCGTGGGCTCTGAGTACGATTCACTGCCCGCTGCCTCCTGTTTTCCGTGCATCAGCCGGTCCAGGATTCCGTTGACGAAGGCGGCCGACTGGGCGGTGCCGAAGCGCTTGGCCAGCTCGATCGCCTCGTCGATCGCCACGGGATCGGGGGTGTCGGAGTGGAGGATCTCGTAGGCCCCCAGTCGCAAGATGTTCCGGTCGGTGGGCGAAATCCGCTCGAGACTCCAGTGTTCGGCCGTCTCTTCGATCAATCGGTCCAATTCGGGGCGGTTGCGGCGGACCCCGGCGACGAGCTCCCGGGCGAACTCGACCATCTCGGGCATCCGGAGCCGACGGCGGAGAAGCGCGTCGGCGTGGGCCGGATTGATGCGCGGGTTCAGGTCGTCCTGAAACAGAACTTGGAAGGCGACTTGGCGGGCTCGGCTGCGACGCGTCATGGGGCTGCTCGTCAGCGGGGTAGCTTGGTCATCAGGCTAACCATCTCCAGGGCCGCCTCGGCGCACTCGGCCCCCTTGTTGCCGAGTCTGCTGTCCGGGCGGTCCTTTCCCCGAGAGCCGGCCTGGCCGCCGGACCGGGCGACGGCCTGCTCGAGCGTGTTGCAGGTGAGGATTCCGAACAAGACCGGCACGCCGGTGAGGGCCCCGATTTCGGCCAAGGCCGTGCTCACCGCCCGGTTGATGTGCTGATCGTGAGTCGTCTCGCCGCGGATCACCGCCCCGAGGCAGAGCACCGCCACGTAGCGCCCGCTTGCGGCCAGGCGGTTCGCCACCGTGGGGATCTCGAACGCGCCCGGGACCCAAGCGACGTCGATCCTCTCATCGGGCACGCCGCGGCTCGTGAATGTTCGCACCGCGCCGTCCAGCAGGTTCGAGGTGATCGACTCGTTGAATCGCGAAACGACGACGGCGAAACGGCCTTCGGGCGTCGTATTGTCGGCTTGATAGACGTTGGGCATGGGAGTGGGGAGTTGGGAGTCTGGAGTCGGGAGTGGGGAATGATGGGGAATTTCGAGTTTGCGGTTGGCGACTGACACCAAACGGTTCTCGATGTACTCCGCGTTAGCCTTGGCTTGTCACACCAACCCGAAGCGCGAGCGAGGGAAGCGGCGATTTTCCTCGCTTGCGCTTCGGGCTAGTGTGTCGTCTCAACTCCCCGTTCCCAACTCTCAACTCCCTACTCCCGCCTACTTCATATTCATACTCATGAGGAATTCCGCGTTGCTTCCGGCCTTGGTGAGTCGGGTCACGAGCAGGTCCATGGCCTCCGGGGGATTCATCTCGTTCAACACGCGGCGGAGCACGCAGACGCGGCGATGCTCCTCCGGGTCCATGAGCATCTCCTCTTTTCGCGTGCCGCTGCGATTGATGTCGATGGCCGGCCAGATCCGCTTGTCGACCAGGCTGCGGTCCAGGCAGATCTCCAGGTTGCCGGTGCCCTTGAACTCCTCGAAGATCACTTCGTCCATTCTACTGCCGGTGTCGATCAGGGCGGTGGCGATGATGGTCAGCGATCCGCCCTCCTCGACCTTTCGGGCAGCGCCGAAGAAGCGCTTGGGCCTCTGCAAGGCGTTGGCGTCGACCCCGCCGGAGAGGATCTTGCCCGAGTGGGGACACTCGGCGTTCCACGCCCGGGCCAGCCGGGTAATCGAGTCGAGGAAGATCATCACGTCGTGGCCGTACTCCACCATCCGCTTGGCCTTCTCGATCACCATCTCCGAGACCTGGATGTGTCGCGCGGAAGGCTCGTCGAAGGTCGAGCTGATCACCTCGCAATTGGCGCCCTTGACCTGCCGCTCCATGTCGGTGACTTCCTCGGGTCGCTCGTCGATGAGCAGCATGAACACGTAGAGGTCGGGGTAGTTGGCCAGGGCAGCCTTGGCCATGTTCTGCATGAGGATCGTCTTGCCGGCCCGGGGCGGGCTGACGATCAGGCCTCGCTGCCCGAATCCCACCGGAACGATCAAGTCCACCACCCGCGTGCTGATCTCTCCCGGCTTGGTCTCCATCACGATCCGCGTATCGGGATGCAGCGGAGTCAGATCGTCGAAGGGGACCTTCTCCGAAAGCGAATTGGGGTCTTCGTAGTTGATGGCTTCGACCCGCAACAGGGCGAAATAGCGCTCGTTCTCCTTGGGGGGGCGGATTTGCCCCGACACCGTCGTCCCCGTCTTGAGGCCGAACCGCCGGATCTGGCTGGGGGAGACGTAGATGTCGTCCGGGCAGGAGAGGTAGTGGTAGTCGGGGCTGCGCAAGAAGCCGAAGCCGTCGGGCAGCACCTCCAACGTCCCTTCGCCGAACATCAGCCCGTTGAGCTTCACCCGCTCCTTGAGGATCCGGAAGATCAGGTCTTGTCGCTTCACGCCCGAGCAGTCGGTGAGGTTTTCCCCGCGGGCCTCCTCGATCAGCTCGCTCATCGACATCTGCTGCAGCTCGGCGATGTGCGTATCGCCCGACTGCTTGATCTGCTCGTAGCGATCGTCGGTGTCGTCGGAGAGCATGGCCGCTTCTCCGGCCAGCTCCTCGGCGAGCGAGAGGGGCTCGTCGGGCGACTTGGCGCGTCTCGCGCCCGCCCGGTGGGACCTGGCCGGCGAGCCGGTCCTCCGCGACTTGTCGTTCGACTTGGTCGTTTTGTAGTCTGCCATCGTCACGTGCTCCTGACAGGTTGGATGGGCCGACACGCGGAAGGCGCCGGCGGTGGGGGCACCTGCTACCTCTCAAGGTCCCAGAGAGAACGGGGAAAAAGGGCAGGAAGGGGTTTGGGAGTAGGATTCAGGATTCAGTTCTGATCGCCGGCCGGCGCTCCTTGCTGACGGGCGTCACGTGGGTTGGCGTCCGAGACGGCCGTGGAAGGGCTGGCGACCGTTGGGGGGAATCAGCCGACCAGGGACTGCCAAAGACGCTCGATTTGACTTCGCGTCTGTTCCAAAGATCCGGAATTGTCTATGACGAAATCGGCACGCTCGCGTTTGGCACTCACCGATTCCTGCGCGCCCTCACGGGCGGCAAAATCCACCTGGCTCCAACCGCGCGCCGAAGCCCGGGCCAGCCGAACCCCGCGCGGCGCGTCGACGAACACCAACGTATCACATAACTTATCCCAACCGGCCTCCAGAAGCAACGGCGCATCGAGCACCGCTGCCGCCCTGCCGCAGGCCTCCAGCCGCTTGGCTTCCCGCGCCAGCAAGCGGCCGATTTCCGGGTGGGTCAATTGTTCCAGGTATCTCCGCTCTCGCGGACCGCGGGGTGGGCCCGCAAACACGATCCGTGCCAGCCGCGCCCGGTCAATCCGTCCGTCGGCACCGAACACGGCCGAGCCCCAGCGCTGGCGGGCAGCCGTCTCTATCTCGGGCATCCGCAGGACTTCGTGCGCGCCGCGATCGGCGTCGAGCAAGCCGGCACCGAGCCGGGCCAACTCGCGGGCGACCAGGCTTTTGCCGCTTGCCACGCCACCCAGGATGCCGATCACCTTCATCTTGTATCGTCTAACGGCGTGGTGTCGGCCCAGTTCGGCCCCGCCTTCACGTCAACCTTCAGGGGGACTCTCAGGCGCTCGGCGCCGACCATCTCTTCGGTCACCAGTTGCGCCAACTCGTGGAGTTTCTCGAAGGGGACTTCGAAGATCAGTTCATCATGAATCTGAAGTAACATCTTGGCGGGCAACCGTTCCCGCCGCAGGCGCCGATGGATGGCGATCATCGCCTGCTTGATTAGGTCCGCCGCCGAGCCCTGGACGACCGTATTGACTGCGGTCCGCTCGGCGAGGTTTCGTTGGCGGCCGACCTGCGCTCGAACCCCGCGGATCGCGCGCCGCCGACCGAGGATAGTCTTAACATAACCCTTTTCCCGGCATTCCGCCAGTACCTTCGCCAGAAACTCCTCGATCCCGGAATACCCCCCAAAGTAGGCATCGATGAACTCGGCGGCCTCGCGCTTGTCGATCCCCAACTGCTTGGCCAGGCCGAACGGCGATTGCCCATAGATCACCCCGAAATTGACCGCCTTGGCCTTGCGACGCATCTCCCCGGTCACCGCTTCCAGGGAAACGCCGTATACCTGGCTAGCCACCCGGGCATGGATATCCTCGTCTCGCGCAAAGGCCTCGCAGAGCCGTTCGTCCTCGGAGAAATGCGCTAGCACCCGCAGCTCGATCTGCGAATAGTCGGCGGCCAACAGGACCCAGCCTTCCTCGCCGGGCACAAACGCCGAGCGGATCTCGCGCCCGGCCTCCGTCCGCACCGGGATGTTCTGCAAGTTCGGGTCGCTGGAGCTGAGCCGGCCCGTCGCCGCCACGACCTGGTTGAACGACGCGTGCACGCGGCCCGTCCCCGGATGCACCATCTCCGGAAGCGCGTCGGTATAGGTCCCTTTGAGCTTCGCCACCTGCCGATACTCGATGATCTTCGCTGGCAAGGGATGCACCTGCGCCAATTCCTCGAGGACTTCGGCGTCGGTGCTCGCGCCCGTCTTGGTCTTCTTCAGCACCGGCAGCTTCTGCTCCCGGAAAAGCACCTCCTGGAGCTGTTTCGGCGAGGCGATGTTGAACTCCCGCCCGGCCAGTTCGTAGATCTCCCCTTCCAGCGACTCCAATCGAGCAGCATGCCGCCGGCTGAGCTCGGAAAGGCGATCGACGTCGACCCGGATCCCGTGGTACTCCAAATCGACCAGGACCTCGATCAGCGGCAACTCCACGTCGGCGCAGAGCGCGTCCAAGCTCGCCTCGGTGAGCTTCTCCCACAGGATCGGGCGCAGCCGCAGCGGCACCAGCGCATCCTCGCCCGCGTAGTCGGCCACCTGGCGGACCGGCACCTCGTCCATTCGCTTCTGCGTCTTCCCCGTGCCGATCAGCTCGGTGATCTTGATCGTGGTGTGTCCGAGATATCGCCGGGCTAGCTCGTCGAGACTGTGGTTGCGCTGGCCCGCGTCCAACAGGTAGCTGGCCACCATGCTGTCGAAGGCCACGCCGGCCAGCTCGATCCCGGCCGCGCGGAGCACGATCATGTCGTACTTGAGGTTCTGGCCGACCTTCTCGATCGCCGGGTCTTCGAGGACGGGCCGCAGGGCCTCGAGCGTCTTGCCTCGCTCCAGGCATCGCTCGCCGGCCGGGGCACGGATCGGCAGATACCAGGCTTCGTCGTCCTTCCAGGCAAACGAAAGCCCCACGATCTCGGCCCATCTCGGCCAGACGCTCGTGGTCTCCGTGTCCAGCGAGATGCACTTCTGCCGGCGCAGTTGCTCGACAAATGCCTCCAGCGCTTCGGGCGTGTCGACCAGGCGGTACTCCGCTCGGATCTCGACCTTCTTCGCGACGGCCGTGCCCGCCTTGGCGTCCAGCGCGTCGGCCTTGTCCGCCAAGCTCTGGAACCCGAACTGCCGGAACAGATCCCGCATTCGACCCCGGTCAATCGGTCCCACGCGCCCGGCGTCCCAATCGACTGCCAAGGGCACGTGCCGATCGAGCCGTACCAGCTCCCGGCTCAACAACGCTTGCTCGCGGCCTTCCGTCAGGTTCTGTCTCCGCTTTGCGCCGGAGACCTCCGCCGCATGCTCCAGCACCGCCTCCAACGTGCCGTGTTGGCCGAGAAGCTGTCGGGCGAGCTTGGGCCCGATGAGCGGCACCCCCGGCACGCTGTCGACCGAGTCGCCCACCAGGGCCTGATAATCGACGACCTGCTCGGGCGTAATCCCCCAGTCGTCCATCAACGCCTCGCGGTCGAAGACCTGGTTCTTTCGGAGGTTGAACAACGTGACCCGGTCGGAGATGAGCTGCCGGCAATCCTTGTCGCTGGTCACCAGGCAGCAGCGGCCGCCCCGCCCCTCGGTGATCCGGGCCAGCGTGGCCATGACGTCGTCGGCCTCGAACGACTCACACGCAAGCGCCGGGATCTCCATCGCGTCGATCAAGCGACGGACCGACTCGATCTGCGGCACCAGGTCGTCGGGCATCTCGGGCCGGTCCTTCTTGTACCCGTCGAAAAGCTCGTGCCGGAACGTCTTGCCCGGCAGGTCGAAGGCACAGAACAGGTAGTCCGGCTTGCGGACGTCCAACAGATAGATCATGTCGCGGGCAAACCCGAAGACAGCGCCGACGGGCTCGCCCCGCGGGCTGGACATCTCGGGGAGGGCATGAAAGAGCTGATAGATCAAGGCATGGGTATCGACGACATAGACCGTCTGCCCCTCCAGGCTATCTGGCGAAAGCGACGCCTCGGAAAGGGAACCTGAGCCCGAGACGGTACCCGCACCCGATACCTCGGCATCGGCCCCGGACACCTCCGAAGCGCCCTTCTCGGTTGACCGGGGATCGTCGGCAGCGGCCTCCATACCGGGGAGGGACATTTGGCGGGCAGGCTCGTCCATCGATCACCCGTGGGAGAGGAGGGTTCGCAGAGCGCGGGGGGAAGCCGGAAATCGGGCCAACGCCCAGCCGACTCCCGATCGTACTACAGCCGTGGAACGGTTGTCAAGGCGTTGTGGGGCAACAGGTTGCGCCGCACGCCCGTCACGCACCCCGATAATGGCCGGTCACGCCGACCGCCCTTTTGAGGGGGCTTTTCGTTGACACCGCTTTGGGGCCTGTCTAAAATCGACGTAGGTCCTTTGCTCAGAAAATCTTACCTGTCCGTTCAACCGACCGCCCCGTCTCCGGTCTCGCCGGAAGGGATCTGCACGAAGAGGCACGCTACCTTTCCCTAGCAGAGGAGTGTCCCGAACTCGGGTGCACACTCCCATATAGGAGCACCTAAGCCATGGCGCGAGAAAATCAGGGACTCCAGATCGCGTTGATTATCTTTGTCTTCCTCACCCTCATCCTGGGCGTGACCACCTTCCTCTTCCAACGACAGGCCACCGAGAAAGCCGCGGAGGCGGCGAAAATGCAACAGGAGGCCACAGAAGCCGGAAACACGGCCGACAAGATCCAGCAGGATTTCAACACCGTGAAGGGCTACGGTGGTTTTGCCGCCTCGGAGGGGATCGACGCGATCGGCGAGCAGTTCCGCGCCCACATGGACCAGTACGCCGCCAACCTGCCCGAGCAGGAGCGCAGCTACCAAGCGGCCCTGAAGGATCTGGCCGCGACCGTCCAGGCGAAAAACGAATCGCTGGCAAGCGCCGAAGACGCCGGCAAGCTGTTGCAGGAGAGAATTCAGCAGCTCGAACAGAGCAAGGCGCCGCTGGTCGCCCAGGAGAAGCAGCGTGCCGACAACGCCGCCGCACAGCTTGCCAAGGCGACGAAGGACTACAACGATGCCCGAACCACTCTGACCGACCAAGGACAGAAGCAGCTCATAGGGTTTAAGCAACGGGTTGGCGAGCAGGACCAGCAGCGTTCAGCCCTCGAGGCCGAGATAGCCCAGCATCAGACGCGCATCGATGAGCTCCGGGGACAACTCAAGACGGCGAACATTAGGATCGAAGACATACTCGCTCCCACGTTCGAACAGGCCGACGGCAAGATCCGCTGGGTCAATCAGCGGAACCAGACGGTGTGGATCAGCCTCGGCAGTGCCGACGCGTTGCAGAAGCTGACCAGCTTCAGCGTCTACCCGGCCGACACCAACGACGTGACCAAGGTCGGCAAGAAGGGCAGCATCGAGGTCACCCAGGTCCTCGAGGATCACCTCGCCGAAGCGAGAATCGTCGAGGACGAGCCCGGCAATCCGATCATGCCGGGCGACGTGGTCCACACGCCGGTTTGGGCCCCGGGCGAGCGGGAGCACTTCGCCCTGACCGACGGCATGGATCTCGACGGCGACGGCAAGAGCGATCTGGAAACCGTCATCCGCATCATCACCCTGAACGGCGGCGTGGTTGACACCTACATCACCGACGAGGGCGAACTGCACGGCAAGTTTACCAACAATACGCGGTATCTCGTCTTGGGGGACGCTCCCGACGAGACCTCGGCCGAGGGACGTCTCAAGGCGCGCAACGAGTTCCTGACGGATGCCCGGGGGCGGGCGATTACCGAGATCCAGTTGAAGGACTTGCTCAACAAGATGGGCTGGAAGAACCAAGCGCCCGTGGTCCACTTCGGACGCGGTGCCAATCCGAACGACTTCCGCGTTCGACCACCGGAGGGCGGTCTGAAGGAGTCCACCGGCACCGTCTCGCCCCTGTTCCAGCCCCGCCAGCCACCACGCGGTTCGCGAGGCAGCGCCTACTAGCCGGACCCGGGCATAAGGGCCGTCGCACAGGCTCTCAGCCTGTGAAATGGCAACCCAGGCAAGATGCCTCTCTTACCTCGAAGTTGCCGGCGGCAGATCGCCCGGCGTCGTCGATGGGGGCCGGCCGAAGGCTTTCGAGGCCGCCCCCGGCACTCCCGGCAGCGCGGACCAAGGCGGATCCTCGGCTCGTGGAGGCGGTGACGCCCTTTCCGCATTGCGGTCTGTCGGCCCCGGACTCTGCGAGCCGTCCCCTGTCACGCCCGCAAACAGCCGCCCACGGATCGCTTCCAACTGCTCAGACCGGAGCCGCAGGACCGGGCCCAGATTGGCCGGATCGAGCCGCTCCGGCTCCAGAAAAAGCCGGGCCGGATCTTTCAATTGATGATCTCTGGCCACCTGCCACAGAAGCCACCACTCCGACCAGCGAAGTCCGTGCGCCCTGCAAAGCGCCAGGAACAACGCAAGCGAGCTGTCCACCGGCCGTCGCCCTCCGCAGCGATCCAAGACCAGCGACAGCAGCCAAACGGCCAACACCATCCCCGCCAGGATCACGAGCCCCGTGGCCAGATACCCCGAGTTCAGCCTCGTCTCGCGGCCCTGGAACTCCCGGGCGAAGTTGTCCAGGGGGCTCTGTTGGGCGAGCAGGACGCAGTCGAGCAGAATGTGATTCATCGCGTCAACCCTTCCCCTGTCACGCTCCCGGATCGAATCGCGGCCTGCGCAGATCGCAGCGCCGGGCTCGCTCGCGGAGAATCGCTCGGGCGGCCTCCTGCACCGTCGCGCTCGGGTCGCTGAGGGCCTCTTCGAGCGCTTGGCGACTGGCGGACAACCGGCCTCCCCTCAGCGCCTTGACCGCCTCCGCCCGAACCATGTGGTCCTCGTCGTGGATCAGCCCTGCGATCGTCTCCTCCAATGGCTCGACGGCGCCGATCACCTGGGCGATCATCAGGCCTCTCAAACGCCGCGTGCGCATGTGCGACTGTATCTCCGCCTTCAACTGAGGAATCGTCTGGGGATCGACCTTCTTGACCAGCGTCCCGGTGCTCCGGCGGACTTCCTCGTCCAACATGTCGAAGGCCGCCAGGAAGCGCTGAAACGTGAACTCGTCGAGGCTCGTCCGGGCGGCTCGGCGGACGACGGCGTGCTCGCTGTCGACCATCTCCACCAGCCGCGGCAGTGCCCCCAGGATCCCGCGGCGCCGGAGTTGCACGAGCGCGCCGGCCAGGACGTGCGGGTCCCGGTCCTCCAACGCCTTCAGCACTAACGCATTGGCCTCCGCACCGTTGAACTCGCTCAGGGCGTTGGCCGCCGCCCTCCGACCCCCTGGTTTCCCGTTGAGCAAGAGGTCCTTCACCACGCAGAAGACCTGTGTGCGGGGGACGCCCGAGGTCATGGCCAGCCTTACAGCCGCGTGCTGCCGGGCATCGTCGAGATGGTCCAGAACCGCGGCTCCGTGTTCCAGCCAGGGCACCGATTCGATCCGTTTCAGGTTCTGCCTCACCGCGGTGGAGGGCTCGTGGCCGATCTTTCGCAGCAAGTAGCGAATGAACCTCAGGTCAGAACGCTTGGCGACCACCGCCAGCGCCGACGAGGGGGCCCGCGGATCGTCCAGAAACGCCAGCAAGAGCCCAATCACCCCCGCCGCGTTGCTCTTCGATAGCACGTCGACTAGAACCAGGAACGCGGCATGATGGGGATCGTTCAGCACCCGCTTCAGCACGGCGCTGTCGCGACCCACCAGCAGCAGATAAGCCTCGAGGATCTCACGCCGCCGGTGACTGGAGAATCGCTCGATCGATCGCTCCAGGCCGCCGATCACGTAACGCCGGACCAACTCCGGGTCGCGGCGCCGGCTCGTTTCGTGGGCGTCGGCCAGTTCCGTGTACAGCAGATTGACCAGTTCCACAAGCGTCGTCCCGGCCAGCTCGCCATTCGGACTGGAGTGGTCCTCCAGGACGTTGATCAAGGCAGGGATCAAATCGTACTCCCGGAACCAAACGGCCGCTCGGCAACCGTTGACGCACAACCGCCCGTCGCCCGACAAGATGGCGTCGCGCAACGCCTGCGTCATCCGCCCGCGGCGTTCCTCGATGATCGCCCGGGACCGCTCGTCCGCGGTGTGGAGACGTCGCAACACTTCCCGATGACCGGCCGGGCTGCGACGCGAGAGAATCGCCGACAGAGCCCCCTCCCGGATCCCAGCGTTCAGAGAATCCAGCCCCGGAACAAGGACCCGGACGGCCGCCTCGTTCGATGTCGTTGCCAGCAATTGGAGGGTGGTCTTCAGGCCTTCAGTCACGCCGGGGGCGCCTTGCGCAAGAACCGTGTCAGCTCGAGTCGGGACGGCGGCCGTCCGATGGTCCGTCGATTCCCAAGTGACGGGTCAAGGGGCTCGTAGTACCTCGATTCATCGAAGCCGCCCCTCGCCGGACCGCATGGCCACTACGAGGGTCCCGAGATACCCATCATCGCAGGCTCGACAGACCGTAGGGGCCTGGGGTAAGCCGTTAGGCTTTACAAGTATTGCCCAGAATATCCATTTTTGCGGCGTGGCCCACGCAGAATCACCTAGACCGAAGTTCCCCCCAACAGATTCGCTGTAAGTAATTGCCGCCATTGCACTTAGGTTCGATTCCAGTTGCTTGTTGTAGCCAGCAAGAAATCGACGTAAGTCGTTGCCATGTAACAACTTCCTGTAGACAGAACGATGCTGCTTCAGGAAGCTCATATTATCCGTAACATATTGCAGTAAAAGACTTGCGTCTATTCGACTCAGGGAACTTCGGCCTAGACAAGCCGCTCACAGCGCCGGTCACCCATCCTGGCCCCGCCAAACGGGCCCCCAGCCACCCTCCGAGGGGCTTGCGTGGAGGTATTGATGCCTTGCGCTCGCCGTGCACGCCGCCCGCAATAGCCGATCGCCACGATGGGCCAGCCCCGTCAGCAGCCCGCGGTGCCGGCCCGGTCTTCCTCGATCGTCTCTACCCGGATCGGCTTGATGTCGAACTTCGGGTTCTGGCCGAGATAGCGGGCGGGGTTGTTGTGGAAGACCTCGACGGCCTCCTGCAACGAGTGCCCGCGGCGTCGGAAATCGAGGATGCACTCCTGCAACGTGAACGGGTCACTGGGCCCCCAATCCGCCGAGGAGTTGACCAGAGTCCTTTCCATGCCGTACGTTTCGAGCAGGTCCACGGCCCGCCTGGGGGAGCACTTGGTGATCGGATAGAGGGTGAAGCCGATCCAGTAGCCCGCGTCTTTGGCTTGGCGGATGGTGTGCTCCTCAATGTGGTCGATCCAGACCTTGTCCGGGTCGACCGGCATTCCTTTGAGGATGTCCAGGATCCGCATCGTGCCACGCAGCTTGTCCTGTAAATGGGGGGTATGCACAAGGAGTAGCTGGCCGTGTCGGATGGCCAGCTCGACCTGCGCTTCCATGATCTCGCACTCGCTCTTGGTCGACTTGTGCAGACCGGTCTCACCCACCCCCAGAACGGTGGGCTTATCGAAGAACTCGGGCATGCGCTGGAGCACGGCGCGGCTCAGTTCCGGGTTCTCCGCTTCCTTGGGATTGACGGCCACCCAACAGAAGTGGCGGATCCCGTACTGTGCAGCCCGAGTGGGCTCGAACTCGCTGATCTGACGGAAGTAGTCGATGAACGTTTCGGGATAGAGGCGGTCGAAGCCGGCCCAGAAGGCGGGCTCGCCCACGGCCACCACGCCCGACATGGCCATCCGCTCGTAGTCCTGGGCGGTCCGGGCGATCCCGTGATAGTGGGGTTGGATGATCTGCATGGCAACCTCCGCAGGCCGAGGTCATGGGGATCGGGGCGGTTGGATCTCGCGGATTGCCCCGTTGGGGGACAGGCTCAGTCGACCGGGTCGGAAAAAAGGTTCAACAGTTGCTCCGCCCGGTTCGGGCCCGCGCTCGGGTCCGCCAGAATGCCCAGCGACTGGTACACCTTCTCCAACCGCGGGTCCGCGGCACGGGCGCCGGCGCCTTCTCGCCGGCAGGCCGCGTCGTGGCGGTCCAACGTCGCGCCGATTTCCAGCAGCATGCAGCGGGCGTCGAGGAAGTACTCGTCGAGCACTTGCTTGGCCGTCAACATCAGAGATCCCCTCACTTCGCATGGGCACGAAACACGCACGATCAATTATGACCGTGGCGCTGCCGGCTGCAAAGGGCGTGCGAAAAGCGAACATCGGTAGTGCCACACGCGACCACCCGGAAATCGGCCGGACCAAGGGCGATCGACGGTGCTTCCGAGCGAGCCGAAGCCTATCGCCCGAAGACGGCGACCTCCAGGACGATCAGGCAGGCCAGAGCGACGGTGGTCCCCACGGCCGCGCGACGGTCGACGCCCCCCTGCCCTTCTCCCAGTCCGAAGTGCGGGCCCAGGCCGTTCCAGAGATACAGGCCCAGGGCGATGGCCGGCAGGCCGAACAGGACCAGGGCCCACGGCGGCGTCCCATATCGGATCAGATCCCGGCCGTCGCCTCCGCCAGCGAAGGCGTCGCCGACCAGATAGGCCCCGATGGCGACGAGGCAGAAGCCGGCGAAGAACCGGGCCAGGTAGGCATAGGCCCATGCCGCAGAACGGGCCAGCAAGAGGCCCCCGAGCGGGATCAGGCAACCCCAGATCGCCCCGCCCCAGGCGACTACCAGAGGATGAGGGTTTTCGCCCGCGTCCGTGCGCGAGATCTCCAAGGGATGGAGGACCACCTTCTCAACCGTCCCGCCGGAAGCCCAGAGGTGCAGCACGTGACCGAGCTCGTGCACGGCCATCATCCCCAGCCAGGAGAAGGCAATCGTCGACGCGATCAGCAACGCCTGAAAGAAGCGGTTCATCGAGTCAAGGAGCAACGGCGCGGTCATCGACGCCAATCAGCCCGGCAATCACCGCCGGGGCGGAGAGCGGCGATAGGTGATAGGCAGGGGCACGATGAAAACAATCCCGGAGAGCCGTGTCGGTCAGCGTCGTTTGGTGGGATACCTCGAATTGAGAAGGGGGCGGGAGGACGCCCTCGGCCGCGGGAATGGCCGCAAGCGCCCCTGGTTCTTCTACCTTTCCCTCGACTGGCACGAGCTCTCCGGGATATTCGCCCTTGTGGCTAATGGTTTTCCTTGACCGGCGACGCCTCGTCGCCGGGCGGAAGCGTTGGGGCCTCCGGGGGGGCCTCCAAGGCCACGATAATCAGTTTGTTTCGGTTCGCGAATTCGACCAGTTCCGGCCGGTCGAGCACGATGGTCTTGTCGGCCTCGACGGCCAGCAGGCGTGCGCCGGCGGCGGCCATCGTTTTGAGCGTGTCCAGGCCGACCGTGGGGACGTCGAATCGCATGTCCTGCTGCGGCTTGGCAACCTTGACCACGGTGAATCCCCCGGCGCGGCACAAGCTCCCCGCCCGACGGATACACGCGTCCGTTCCTTCCACCGCTTCCACCGCCAACACGGCCTGGTTCTTGACCGCCACGCTTTGCCCGACGTCGAGCCGGCCCATCTCCTTGGCGATCTGCCAGCCGAAGCGGACGTCCTTGAGCTGTGCCGAGGAAGGGCCGCGGCGGGTGAGTTGTCCCCGCTTCACCAGCAGCTCGGGAGCGTAGTCGGTGGCCGGGCCGATCCGGATACCGTCGGCCTGAAACAGGTTGCAGACGACGCCCATCAGCGAGTCGTCCTTGCAGTCCTTCCGTTTTGTGAGGAAATGGGGGATGAACGCGCGAATCGTCGGCAAGTCGGGCAACTGCCGGATGATGAACCAGGGCTGGAACATGAACCGCTTGTGGATCTTGCCGGCCAGCACCGCGTCGACGACGCCGCGACGCTTGAAGTACCGGATCGCGCTGCCGAACTTGGCCAGCCCGGTCCAGCGGAACTCGTCGCACACGTCGGCCAGACGGGGGTCGGCGTGCCGGACGACCCCGAGGCAATAGGTGCGCGAGCCCTGGCGGCGTAGGGCTTCGGCCACCGCGATGGGAAAGCGGCCCCAGCCGGCAATCAACCCGACGCGCTCCGGTGGCCGGTGCTTTTGGACCTCGATGGACTCCATCGTCTGAGAGACTCCCCCCAACTTGGCCGCCTCTTGCTTCTTACCTCTTGTTCACGTGTCCGCACGGTGCCGCGTCGGTTGGCTCTGCTTGTTCGCCCGCCTCGACGAGGTGATCGACCGTTCGCTGGAGCTTCTTCAACCGCTGCCGCATCTCCGGGAGCCTGCTCAGCGCGGCTTGTTTGACCATCTGTTCCCGTTCCGGCGTGGCAGGGATGCCGACGACCCGGGCGCCGTCGGGGACGTCGTGCATCACCCCGGCTTTGGCCCCGAGCATCGCGCCGGCGCCGATGTGCACGTGGTCGCGAACCCCGGCCTGACCGGCCATCACCACGTAGTCCCCGGTGGTGGTGCTGCCGGCGATCCCCACCTGGGCACACAGCATGTTGTGGC
>Ga0307378_10003086_pt1 | contig 24661 bp, 21 predicted proteins | sample UN1MG_FD_202238 | JGI IMG/M metagenome (GOLD analysis project Ga0307378, IMG submission 202238) | Soil microbial communities from Risofladan, Vaasa, Finland - UN-1 | ecosystem: Environmental > Terrestrial > Soil > Coastal area > Acid sulfate soil | place: Finland: Risofladan, Vaasa | collected...
CACAATATTGCAGAAGGTTTCGATTCAGAGACAAATCCGGAGTTTGTTCGTTTTCTTCGGTATGCAAAGCGATCGTGCACCGAAGTCCAGAGTGAGCTTTATGTAGCCTTAGATCAACAATACATAATCCCGCCGAGGCGGGACTGAATTTCAGGATGTGTATGTAGCGCTTTGCAAAACCTGACAATTTTTGTCACCCCAATGAAGAGGGTGGACTTTTCTGAGGTGACTGGTGTAAGGGCGCTGTCTTTTCGCAACTTATCAGTGGGGGAAACCGCAGGCCCCGATTTATCGGGGCAATGCGGAGGGGGCAAAACTCCCCCGCAGATACGTTGCTGAAAAGACCAGCCCGAGAGCCTTGGAACTGAAGAAAAGCCCATCCTCTTTAAGGAAATATGAGTTATGCAAAGCTCTCGTATGATCATAACGGACGCACAGGCAGCAAGGCAACCGTGAACCCCGCCTGTCCCGATATAATCGGGGCGGGCAGGCCTGAACCTATGAACGCTTAACCTATTTTTAACAGAGATGCAGCATTCTCCCCGCATATCTTTCCTATGGCATCTTTGGACAGACCTGCATCTTTCATCTCCTTGAAGTAACGGCTCGGTTTAATAAGGGGAAAATCGCTTCCAAATAGTATCTTATCTAAGCCCACTATCTTTGTGGAAATAGAGTAAATCTCTTTGTCATAAAGATACGGGGAGGCAGCAGTATCAAACCATGTGTTTTTTAATACCCCTTTGACCACCTTTTTCATTAGATAGTAAAAAAAAATGCCTCCTCCCCAGTGTGCGAGGATGATTTTGCTATCTGGAAAGTAGTGCAGAAAATTGTATATCTCTTTCAGCGTTATAGGGGTCTTTCCAGGGTAGTAATGGCCAACAGATTCATTTGTGTGGAGAAGAATGGGTACGTCAAATTTTTGAGCTATTTCAGCAATGGGCCAAAAGGCTTTAATGGTATCTTCTGAAATAGCGGATGTATAGAATGCCAGTTCTCCGACCCCGGAAAGACCTGATTTCAGGCACCTTTCAAGTTCTTTTTCAGCGTCTTTGGCCAAAGGGAAAAATGTGCTAAAGCCTATCAGTCTGTCCTTGTATCTTTCAACTACATTGAGTATATAGTCATTATTCCGTTTGAAATAATCACTTGTTTTCCATGGGAAGCCAAATACAACTGATTTATCTACTCCCTCATTATCCATATTCCTGATAAGCGCTTCTGCCCCGGCAAGTTTTGACCCAGGAACACTGTAAAGCAACTTGAAAGCTGCTTCACCGTCAAAAAAATCCTCCCTTTTATCCCTGATCTCGACTGGAAAGATGTGGGTATGAAAGTCTATTATCATTAAACTATTTCTCGTAAAGTTCCACTAATACGCCGTGTGACTCTTTGGGATGGATAAACGCGATTTTGGCTCCTCCGGCACCCTTACGTGGTTCCTGATCAATGAGCCGGACCCCCTTTTCCTTGAGCTCTTTCAGGGCCTCATCAATATTTTCTACCCTGAATGCAATATGCTGCACGCCCTCACCTCGGGAGGCAATGTATTTTGCCACAGGTCCATCCGGTGATGTTGATTCAAGCAATTCCAGCTCACTATCGGTAATGGGGAAAAAGCCTGTCTTTACCTTTTGTTCTTCAATGGTCTCTGTCTTCTGGAGTTTTAATCCCAGTATATCAGTAAAAAATTTTTTTCCCTCCTCAATGCTATTGACAGCTATTCCTATGTGGTCAATGTGTTTTATTTTCATGCCTATCTCCTTTTTATTGATGTACGTTGTGTGCTGTGAGTAGATTTTTTGAATTATCCCCAACTGAATTAGTCTTATTTTTCAATTAGCCACAGACCTACGCAGACACACACAGACCTTTTTCCTCTGCCGCCCCGGTTAAATAAACCCGCCCTGTGGAATCCCCTTTTGGGGGTCCCGCCTGGAGCGGAAATTCCACAGGGCAAGCATTGGCAGAGGAAAAGGTAATGTCCTTACGGGCAGTTAAAGAATGAATCGTTTTATCTCAGCTTTCGGATGTATAAAGTTAACTAAAAGACCTATTTTAAATCCAGTAGCCTTAAGGTAGTTCAACAACTGGGCCTCATGAATTTTCTGCAAAGAATCAACAATATCCATTTTGTTTTATCCGCCGGAGGCGGATGACGGATTTTAGCTCCGTAAGGCGGAGCTAAAATGTCTGTGTGGGTCTGTGGTTAATTGAACAACTATCATTTATTGCTTGCATTTTTTTATCTCTTTGTAAAATATAGAAGCTATTAACACAATCAGAGAAAAAAGGGAATTATTTATGAATATGCAGGGGCCATTTAGATATTCTTCTGTAAACGAGAAGGGACAAGAACAATCAAGTTATAGTGAATTCGAGGCCACAGAACTTTACTGCCCCAAGTGTGGAAAAGCAGTGCCAGTAATAAAATCCCTTCTTCTGATCTTACCTGAAGGTGATAAATATGAGTACCGATGCCGATTTTGCGGTACTGCAGTAGGAGACAAAATTGACCGGCATGGTCAGTATTATTCTATTTTAAAGATGTAGTAACTACTCAGGTTGTCAGGTTCACAGTTTCCCGATGTAATCGGGATTGGTTGCCTTATCTCCATACTGGACTATGTTCATAGTTTTCTAACCTTGAACCTCGGAACTTTGAACCTGTACAAATAATAGATCATTTTGCCCAAAAAGTCCTTGACATTTTCAGCTTAAGGTGTTAGAAAGTTTGAAATGCTTTTATTTCCAGCAAGAAAGGAGGTGAAGGAGGTTTATTTTTTTCAATTTCGGTTATTTTTTTAAACTAAAACAATGAGGAGGAAAGAGTTATGAGAAAATTATTAGCTTTACTTGCAGCGGTGGCATTTGTTGTTGCATTTACTGTACCTGCCATGGCTGCTGACTGGGGTTTTTATGGAAGTGCAAGGATGGGTACATTCATGGAGTCTGATTCAAAAGAGGTCGGTACAACTGGCTATGATGATGATGATCTGGGATGGGGTCTCCAGAGTAATGCCAGGATTGGTGCCAATGTAAAGGCCGGTGATATAGGTGGTAGATTTGAGTACGGCCATACTACTACAGTAAACCTCAGACTGCTTTATGGCACCTGGAATTTTGGGGGAGGGACATTACTCGTTGGTCAGGACTACACCCCATTAAACGTATTTCAAAGCAACCAGGTCTGGGCTGGCGATGCTGACTTGCTCCCCTATGGCGGTATCTATGATGGCCGTAGGCCACAGATCACGCTTTCCATGGCAGGCTTTAAGCTTGCTCTGGTGCAACCAGCCACGGCCACTATTGCGGGCTTTGCATCTGTGGACACTGACACCACACTCCCCAAGATCGAGGCCAGCTATAAATTGAAGGCAGGTCCGGCTGCTCTGACTTTTTTGCTCGGATACAATACCTATGATGTGGTAGGCGCAACTGATAATACAGTAGGCATTGATTCCACCTTCATGGGTCTCGCATTCAATGTTGGTCTTGGCGCTGCCTATGTCAATGGTAATGTCTATATGGGAAAAAACCTTGGTCCGTTTGGAATGTGGGAGCAGGGAGCAAATGATCCTACCATCACTGGAACTCAAGTTAATGATAACGACAGCATGGGCTATGTTCTGGTTGCTGGTTTTAAGGTAAGTGATACAATTGGTTTAGAGGCAGGCTATGGTCACCAAGAGAGTGAACTTGATGTGGCCGGGTCCAAGACAGACGATACTGATTCCTACTATGTCCAGGCAACGATCAATCTGGCCAAGGGCTGCTTCATAGTCCCAGAAATTGGTAAGGTAGATTTTAAGGACAGTGCTGCTGGGACAAAGCAAGGCGATACCACTTACTACGGTGCAAAGTGGCAGATTAACTTCTAAGACGTATCCTGATAGTCTTAGTAAAAAATACCCGGGGTTTTAATTAGCCCCGGGTTTTTTGTGTTTTTTGGATTTGACTTTGATGAAACTTTTACTTAACATTTATACCATGTCCAAAAAAAATTATAATACTTACAGTAAAATCATAGCCATTTTTTTAATGTCCCTTATTATCTTCCTCTCTTTGCCGGCCTATGCATCCACTAAGAGCATTGTCTTTTTTCCACTGGCTATCTATGCTGATCAATCGAAGGCCTACCTTGGCCATGGGATTAAAAGCATGCTCATTTCACGAATCTCAGGTAGGGATATAGCGATGATACCTGATGAGAAATACACCTCTCTTTTGAGTGAAAAGGAGGTGGAGGGAATAACTTCTCAAAAAAGGGCAGAGGAGCTGGCCAGGGGTCTTAAGGCAGATTATGCTATCTTTGGCAGCATCACAACCATAGGTGGTGGCTATAGCCTGGATCTATCCCTGCTTAAGGTAGAGATAGACGGGTCCAAATTGGAAAGGTTTTCTAAGGCAGTGGATGAAGAACAGTTAATCCCACAATTGTCTGATGTGGCCTATCAATTAAGGGCACTCATAGAAGGAAAAGAAATGCCCGCCACACAAACGGCGGGTAAACCTGCCAGAAAAGCAGAAGAAAAGGCCACTGTTTTACCAAAACCCCTAACAGCAAAAGGTATCTTTTCACAAGTAGAAAGTGATGAGCAGGGGCCAACGGCCATAGACAAGGGTCTCCTCTTTAAGCCTACCAGGGAATACCAGGGATTCAAGCCAACAGGTAAGATTGCAATAGGTATGTCTGTGATGGCCTTTGATATGGGAGACCTGGATGGCAGGCCAGGAGTAGAGTTGCTTGTTTTAGGAAGGAAGAAACTACTCCTCTATGCAAGGCAAGGGGCATCTTTTGTCCTCAAGGACAGTCTTAAGCCAGGCCTTGGCGAGGATTTTCTTAAAGTGAGTGTCGGCGATATCAATAATAATGGAAAGGCGGAGATCTATCTTGTAAGCCGCTATGGCATAAGGGCACGGAGCACTGTGTTAGAATGGGCTGGAACGTTTAAAAGGCTTTATCGCCGGGCAGGGCACATGCAGGCAATAAAGGGTCCGCCTGGGGGTAAACCCCTTTTACTCTTTCAGGACTCCGCGGTTAATGAATTCTTGAGCGGCAGTATATATGTGATGAATTATGAAAAAGAAGAAAAATTGACAAAGGGGGAACGACTGCCCAAACTCAAAGGAGCCCAGTTTTATACCTTAACTATTTTTGATACAGATAAGGATGGAGACCCTGAATGGATTGGTTTAGGAGACGAGTCCAGGCTTTATGTCTGGGATAAACAGGGGGAGGTCCTATGGAGCGGAGATAAGCATCTCGGAGGTACCAATAACGCCATCGCCTTAGGGGATGCCGAACCTGGCGAGCCACCGCCCAGGATCGCCTTTAACAGCAGACTCCTGATAACGGATATTGACGGAGATGGGAAAAGAGAAATTTTAGCCATAAAAAACATACCGTTAGTAGAGCATGTGCTCCATTTTAAGGTCTATACTAAATCCCTCCTGATAGCTTACCGAGTAGAAGGCACAAGCCTTTCTCCGGCATGGACGACCGGGGATATTGATTGGTGCTTAACTGATATGCAGGTACAAGGCCGGACCCTGTTTCTGGCTGCGCAAAAGGGGAAGATATCCAATATAGGCAAAGAGTCCAGTCAAATTATGTGGTTTGAATAACAAAAAATCCAGGATGGAAGAGGTAATCCTGGATTATAGTAAAGACGAGACCTCTGCATACCCTCATATTAAAGAATATGATAGTATTTTAAAGGGTATACAGAGGCCTTAATGGTTTACTTAAACTTGTACTGAATGCCGAATCCAAAACCAGTAATATTTTTATCAAGTATTATGCCGTCGGATCTTGTTTCTTTATCGTAGAAGGTATTCATCAAAGCAAAGTTGAGATTCAGGTCAGGACTAACTTCGTATAAAATTCCAGCACAAACAGTTTGGGCATCCAGCTCTGGAGCCTCTGGTAGCATGTCATCAGGATCGATACTGGTCACGGTATACATATATCCCAGACTTCCCTTAAGCTTCGGGTTAAAGGTATAGGTAAGGGCAACAGCTGCATCATAGCTATTGCCGGCGTCTTTAAACCTATTATCTTCCAAGGTTGCACTTGTCTCGAAGTAGTAGGTAAAGCTTGCATCAATTGTGACCGTGGGTGAGAAAGTATAGGCAATGCCAAGGCCCAGTAGTCCGGGAAGGTCTTCCCTTTCCTTTGCACCGTCTACTAAATAACCACCTGGTATTGTATCTTTGATTACCTTGGTTTTGAAATCAAGCTCTGTTTTGGTTTCAAGCCTGATTCCTATGTTAAGTTCATTTGTTGGAGCAATATTTAAACCCAGGAAGTATCCCCATCCATCAGCTGTTTCCTCATAATCTATAGCGAAAGTCATGGGAGGGGCAGGGTTAGAAAGGGTGGCCGAGCCTTTTGCCTCTTTTGTTGCATCTATATATCGGGCCCCAAGGGATAGTGATATCATATCATTGACTGCATAAGCGCCTCCAACGGTGTACCCATAATAAACACTCTCAGCTTCAAGCTTTTGATTGTCAATAGCGCTGAAAGCAGGAGATGCTAACAATGCGTTGGCTAGGGTATTTGTTGTTGCAGTCCCTTTGTCATATTCCACTTTTCCGCCGCCACCAGGTATGGTAAAGGCCGCAAAGCCTGCCCATTTGCCCTTTTTGTAAAGGCCGAAGAGGCCGGGCACAGTGGAAGGCTCATCAGATTCGGACTCTATACCGCTAAACGTATTTGAGTAATCTTTGAGGGCATGAAAAATACCGAGGTCTACGTATGTTCCGTCTTCCATTTTCATCACACCAGCAGGGTTGAAAACCGTAACATCTGCTGCATCTGTTGCTGCGTTTCTGCTGAAGGTTCGAAGGTACTCCGCACTAAAATTTTGCTTATTGATTATACCGCCAGCAAGAATGGGAGAAGTTAAAGAAAAAATGAGGCCTCCTGCACATAGAAAAATAAAGAGCTTTTTCATACCATATCCTCCTTTCAGGGTTTCGGTTATAAAAGATTATGAATGCACGGAATATAAAGAATTAACATTTAAAAGTCAATGATTATTTTTCTCAAAAGGCCTGTCAGTTATAAAGACTCGGCATTCGTTCAACTCTGAACCCTGAACGGTGAACCCCTGGCCCAGACCTGGCTTCCCTGTCTTATCGGGTATAAACATCTATCGTAGCATCCAGTGCGATCGTCCCAAGAATGCATATCAAGTCGCGCCAGGGCAGGCTTGAACCCATGAACGGGTGTATGTTTAATCTTACCTCTTTCTCTCCTCAAATTCCTTGAGAGATTCCTGCCGTTCTTTTGTAAACACGCAGGCCAAACAGGCCTCAATTTCATAGTCCATGAGTGCATCAAGGCTCACCTCACCCCGTGCCATATTAAGACCTTTTTTAATCATTTTAATAGAAAAGGCCGAGTTTTCTGCAATTTTTTTGGCCATTTCTTTTGTTTTTTCCATAAGCTGATCCAGGGGAACAGCCTTATTAACCAGGCCTATTCTTTCAGCTTCAATACCGTCGATATATTCTGAAGTAAATAGAAGCTCTTTGGCCTTTCCAGGGCCTATCAGGTCCTGGACCAATCTCATAGCGCCTCCGGTAACTGAGGATGTAAGTCTTGCCTCTGGGGAGCCAATCTTTGCCTCTTCTGCAGCTAACCGTATATCACATGCAAGGGCCAGCTCATAGCCTGATCCCAATGCATAGCCATTGATCGCTGCGATTATCGGTTTTTCAAAACGGATAATCTTTCGTGAGGTCTCCTGAAGCTCAACCAGGTAATCTCGATAGTCCTCTATACTCCTGTCCTTTGAATCCTTTAGATCCGCCCCAGTGGAAAATGCCCTTCCCTCTCCTGTGATAATCAAGACCTTTATTTCAGGATCATGCTTCACATCCTCTAAGGCTACCTGAAAATCGAGCCAGAGTTGCTTGTTCATGGCATTCAATACCTGTGGTCTATTCAATTTAATCGTGGCGATTCCTTCATCCTTTTCAAAAATAATACATTCAAAGTCCATTGTTTTACTCCTTCTCAGCCGCAGATTTACGCTGATTACCGCCGATTTTCTTTCTTTTATTATCATATACAAATCTTTTGAATTCTGGTTTTCTGCCAAAATTCAATAATAAGCCAACCTCAATATTTGTTGCCTTCAAGTAATTGATTAATTGAGCCTCATGTGCAGAATCAAGGGCACGAACTGCTTTTAGCTCAATGATTACCTTTTTGTTTACAATCAAGTCTGCCTTAAAATCTCCGATTACTTTACCTCGAAAAAATACAGAAATATCTTTCTGCCTTTCTACACATAATCCATATCCGGTTAAGACAATATATAAGGCATTTTCATATACAGATTCCAGAAATCCGTCACCAAGCTCATTATAAACCTCATAAAAGCTTTTCAGGATAATATCTGTCGTTTCCTTGTGTTTTAGCCTATCTGTGTCCATCTGTGTGAATCTGTGGCTAATTTCACTCTATAATCACCCGGGAATCCACAATGGATGCACCCTTTTCATGGACAATCACCGGGTTTAAATCGATCTCTTTAATTTCAGGATTGTCAATGACAACCTCAGAGAGCCTGGCAAGAATATCTTTTATGGCCTCAATATCCTTTGGCTTTTCCCCTCTTATTCCGGTTAAGATTTTATACCCTTTTATTTCTTTGACCATTTCATCAATATCTTCCGCTGCCAGCGGGGCTACCCTGAAGGAAACATCCTTCAGAACCTCAACAAATATTCCCCCTAAACCAAACATGATAACCGGGCCAAATTGGGCATCCCGGATCATCCCGATGATGCACTCCTGCCCTTTTTTTGCCATAGGTGAGATAAGGGTTCCTAAAACTTTCTCTTTCTCTACTACCCTCTGAGCACTCTCTACTATTTCTTTAAAGGCAGTTTTAATATCCTCGTGATTGTTTAGGCCCAGCTTTATACCCCCTGCATCAGATTTATGGATAATGTCTGGGCTGACTACCTTCATTGCCAGCGGATATCCCATTGCATTGCCTGCCTCAATCGCCTTCTCTATACTATCCGCTAATTCCGCTTCTGGCAAAGAAATGTGATATTCCTTAAGTAACTCTCTTGATTCTGTCTCCAGCAGATTATGCCTCTTTTCATCCTGTACCTTTTTAAAGAGCTTTTTCACATAAGGGCGGTTTTTAGCTGCTCCTGTGGGTATATGCATCCGGCTGATCTTCTTCTGATTGATGGAAAAGTGCATCAGTGCACTCAGGCACTGGGCGGTCCTTTCAGAAGATTCAATAACAGGCACTCCGGCAGCCTTTAATATATCAAGGGATTTTATCGGGTCTCTGGCAAAACTGGTGTGCACAAAAAGAGGCTTTGTATATTTTTGTACCAAATCAACCATATCTTGTGAGGCCTTCTCCTCTAATTCGGCCACATGAGTTGCAATGATATCCTTAAAACCTCCAAAAAAGCCTGTGATGAATATACCATCTACCTTATCATCTTCCATGCAAACCTTCACACATTCGGTTATCATATGAGGGTTTTCTTCTGCTGTTCCCCCATAATCAATAGGATTACTGGCTGGCATACCTTCAAGCAAAAAAGGCTTCATTTTTTCCTGGGTTTCCGTGCTCAAAACAGGGACATCCATTCCATACTTTTCAGCATTATCTGCTGCTATGGAATTATCGCCACCCCCCTCTGATAAAATTGCTACCCTATTACCCTTAGGAAGAGGACAACTTGCAAATACCTCTGCCATATCAAATAGCTCATCTGCATTGGATACCCTTACAATACCTGCCTGCCTGAAGGCGGCATCCACAATGACCTCATCGCCTGCAAGAGAGCCGGTATGAGATGCAGCAGCCCTTGCCCCGGCGCTTGATCTTCCAACCTTAAGGGCAATAACTGGTTTTTTCTTTGCGGTCTCTCGGGCAACTCTGACCAGGCTATTTCCCTCTTTAATGCCTTCCAGGTAGGTCATAATAACCTTGGTATCAGGGTCGTCTTTCAGGTAATCTATATACTCATGAAAATTAACCCCTATTGCATTTCCAACACTGATTATTTTGCTAAACCCCACTCCCCGCATCCTGGCGTAATGGGTCAATGAATCAATTACATTACCACTCTGTGCAAGAACCGAAATCGGTCCCCTTTGGATCTGGGGGACTCCTAAGAAATTCATATCTGCTGAGGCGCTGAACATGCCGCTACAATTAGGACCAATAATAAACGCACCGGTCTTGGCTGCTTCCTCTAAAATTTCTGCCTCGATTTTTTTTCCCTCTTCTCCGCTTTCTCCAAGCCCGGCGGTAATAATGATGATCCCTTTAGCGCCCATTTTTACACTATCTGCCACAGCAGAGGTAAGAAATCTGGGTGCAACAACAATCATAACCAGGTCAACCTCACCATCAATCTCTGTAATGCTCGGATAGGCCTTTCGCCCGAAAAGTTCAGATCTTTTCGGATTAATCAGATAAATGTTTCCCTCATATCCTCCTTCAATTAAACTCCTTGTTCTCCTCTCAGATGCCTTTCCTGCAACCTCGGAGGCACCGATTACAGCCACTGATCTGGGGTTAAATACATTTTCTAACGATCTTTCCACAATTTATTCTCCCTAAATCTGCTATTTTTTGATATTTCGGACGGGTAGCGCTCGGAAACTCTTCTTGTTTAGTTGAAGAGTCATGTATTGGTATCCCTTTCTAAAGCTAAAGGCATAGGCTGAAATGGCCTTGCTCTCTGAAGACCAGACCCATGCACAGCTTAGGGTAATGGCAGGGTGTATACTTACATTGAGTCCACAATCTGTCTCATACTTTGTTCCATCTTTACTATACAAGGTCTTAAGCTCTTTGATTGTTGGCAGTCGCCAATCCGAGTATTTATAGCCTGCTATGGGAGGATTTTCACAATACACCTTTGCATCGTGCCACGTGATGTCCCCCATGTTGTCCGCTGAAGCCCACATCAAATTGGTGAGTGTATCTGTGACAGTCCCATCGTTATTGTCGATGAAGCGTTCATTGCTGTAAGTTAAGGTAAAAGAAAAAAAGATAAGAAAACAAAACAGCATTGATGTAAAGAAAATTTTTTTAATCATCTCTGTCTCCAACAAAGAATTCATATCTTCAAATTACCTGAATTTTCGATTTCATAAGTCACTATCTGTTGCATCCTTCGGTATGGGAACCACGAGAACAGGCACCCTGCTCCTTCTAAGCAGTTTATCCGGCACAGTTCCCAGAAAGGTATGGCTCAATATTCCCTTCCCATGGGCCCCTATGACAATTATATCGCTCTTTAGCTTTTCTGCGGTTTTCAAGATTTCATCCACCACATCGCCCTCATGAACTATAATGGAGGAAACTTTATCCTTTCTACTTTGAGCATCTTTTAACTCTTTCTGGCTAAAATCCTGTAATCTATTTTTTATATTCTCAATGATCTCTCTGGATTTCTCCTCTCGCAGTTTATAATACATCTCCTCCCCCATCTGGATAATGATAGGGACCTCCATGGCTGAATCTACCATTGGGAGAATATAAAGAATCATTATCTTTGCATCCGATGCATTCGCTAAGGTCATGGCATAACGGAATGCAAATGAAGCGTTTTTCGAAAGGTCTGTGGCGTATAGGATATTTTTAATTGATGGAAGCATTTTTGTTCTCCTCTCTGTCATCGCCTATACCTTCTTTTTGGACATAGCCCGGGCTCGTGGTAGTTGAATCATATAGATGAATCCAAATAGTGCTGTACCGATTACATACCATATCAATTTATTTCCGAAGTGCAGGTAGCCCATAAATAGTTGTGGCCGAAGCAGAATAAGGGTTACTCCTGCTAAAAGAATAGCCTCGTAGATCCTGTTTTTGGCTATAAAGAAATTTTGGGTCAGTGCAGCAAAGGCAAACATGGCTAAAACACCAGTTGTGAATATAACCACTACATGCCACCAGGAGGTTATGCCAATCAAGAGAAGGTCGGGATTAAAGACAAACATAAAAGGAAGAATGGCTGTGCGGATGTCGTAGGTAAATCCCTGAATACCTGTGCGAATGGGATCGGATTTTGCAATAGCCGAGGCCGCATAGGCAGCCAGGCCAACGGGTGGGGTGTCATCTGCCAGGATACCAAAAAAGAAGCAAAAGAGATGGGCTGCTATAACAGGGATTACCAGGCCGTAATCTTCTCCTAATTGTAATATTACCGGCACTGTTAAAGAGGCCATGACAATGTAGTTGGCCGTTGTGGGAAGCCCCATCCCCAAAAGAAGGCTGGCAGCAGCAGTAATGACAAGTAAAAGCACCAGATTACCCCCGGCAATGACGTCAATCACCTCAACAATCAATCCTCCCAGACCCATCGCAACCACACCTACGATAATGCCAGCGGTAGAGACGGCAACGCCTATTCCCATCATATTTCTTCCGCCTGCCACCAATGCATCCCATATTTGTCGAAGGCTGAGCTTAAAGGACCCCCAAAGGGATTCCTTAGCGATATATGCCCTGATAAGATTCTGTACCACAATCAATATAACCAACACCTCAATAGCCCTATATGCAGCGAGTTGCGGGGTATGGCGAAGTATCATTAATTCATAAATAAGGTAAAATAGAGGGATTAAAAAATGGAGGCCACCAACAAGTGTTTTAAAAAATTGAGGTATCTGCTCTTTGGGAAGTCCCTTCAAGCCAAGCTTTGATGCCTCTAAATGGGTGATATATAGCAGGGCAATATAGGAGATGATAGCCGGTATAAAGGCCGCCTTCACTACCTGGAGGTATGGAAGATTACAGTATTCGGCAATGATAAAGGCAGCCGCACCCATAATGGGTGGCATAAGCTGGCCATTTGTGCTTGCTGCCACCTCCACGGCCGCTGCCTTATAATCAGGGTATCCTACACTCTTCATAAGTGGTATGGTAAATGTTCCGGTGGTCACCGTGTTGGCAATACTTGATCCTGAAACAAGCCCGGTCATACCGCTTGCCAAAACCGCAGCCTTTGCCGGGCCCCCTTTAAATCTTCCCAAAAGAGAAAAGGCAAGATCAATAAAGAATTTCCCGCCACCCGCCTTGTCGAGCATCGAGCCGAACAGAACGAAAAGAAAGACAATCGTGGCTGAAACATCTAAGGGGATACCGTAAATCCCTTCGGTAGAGATGGTCGTCTGGCTCATAAAGCGGCGGAATGAAACCCCCTTAAAGGCAATAACATCGGGCATATAGGGGCCAAAGAAACTGTAAAAGATAAAGAGGCATGCAACAATAAGCAGAAATGGGCCCAGCGATCGCCGTGCTGCCTCTAAAAGTAAAATGACAAGTACAACGCCAACAACAATATCCGTAAGTATTGGTGCACCTTGCCTTTCAGCCAATTCCACGTAATTTATGGCAAGGTAGAGTGCTGCAGAAGCTGCAACAATGCCTAATGCGTAATCAACAAAGTGAATTCTGCTTTTCACCGATAAAAAGGAAAAGATGCCTTTGGTTTCTATCTTTTTAAAGGCAGGGTAGCTTAAATAGACCAGCATGATAGCAAAGGCCAAATGAATGCAGCGAACATAGACTGAATCCAGGAAAAGAATTTCGGGAAGAGATAATTGAAATAATGACCAGGCGGCTGCAATACAGGGAATGATATATCTGTTTGCACCTGAAAGCCTTCGTGAGCCAAATTCAGCCTCTTCAGCAATCTTCTGTGCAATCTTAGCCCCTTCATCAACTTTGTTGTTTTGATGTATGTCGGGTTTTTCCATACGCACAAACCTCAAGTATTAATTATTTTGTAATCGTTCACGGTTGAAAAAGGTTCAGCGTTCAGCCTGCGACGAGCTCAGCCGAGTCGGGTTACCTTTCTTTCTTTGATCTTGCTTATAGGCTGGGAAGTGCTTAATGAAACCACAACTGCCAGCGTTGGTGAGTCAGGCATGATCATTCACATCATAAAACGCTACGTTAGTTATGCACGGTTTAGATTTTAGGTTAACCTTGAACCTCTGAACCGTGAACCCATGAACGGGTACATTATTTTTTGTCATCATTCCTTCTGATGAAACAAATTCACAATGAAAACAGTCCTGCGCCTATGTGGAAATTCTGTTTTAGATAATAGATAAAAAAGGGCGCCGTAAATACCGCGCCCTTTTTGTTTTTACTTCAGGCCTACCTCTTTATAATACTTCATGGCGCCTGGATGAATAGGTGCACTCAAGGCCTCCAGCATATTCTCTTTAGTGAGAATACCATAAGCCGGATGCAACTTTTTAAAGTCCTCCAGATTGTCGAAAACCTCTTTGGTAATCGCGTAGACGACATCGTCAGGGATGTCAGCATTCGTACAGAATGTTGTTTTTACAGCAAAGGTATCAACATTTTCCTTGTTTCTCGCCATAGGATAAAACTTTATGGGAATGTAGGCCTTCGCATAGAAAGGCCACTTGGCAACAAGCTTATCAATGCATGCACCTGTTACAGGAACAAAATGCACCTTTCTTCTTCCACTGGTTGCCTCTTTGATGGAACCATTAGGATGTCCCACCGTGTAGAAAAAGGCGTCGATTCGGCCATCCTGAAGGAACTTGGCAGACTCATCAGCCTTGAGACCTTCAGCCTTTATATCCGTTTTCCAATCTATGCCACAGGATTCAAAGGCATCTGTGGAGTTACCTCTCTGGCCGGAACCGGGGTTGCCAATATTGACATGCTTACCTTTCAGGTCCATAAAATTCTCAATGCCGCTGTCATCTCCAGCCACTAATACAATGCTTTCCGGGTGAAAACTGCAGATAGCACGAAGCTTTTTTTGTGGCCCCTTATCTTTCCAGTCTTTGAGGCCATTCCATGCCTGGTACTGCCGATCAGACTGAACTAAGCCAAATTCGAGGTCACCGGCCATGACTGCATTCACATTAAACACTGATCCACCAGTTGATTCCACCGTTACCCGGAGATTATATTGTTTTCTTTTCTTATTGACAATCTTGCCAATAGCACCACCAGTGGGGTAATAGATACCAGTTACGCCACCTGTTCCGATGGTAACGTATCTGACTTTGGCAGAACACGTGTCTACATTATAAAATGAAAATACCCCGACCAATACTAACGCCAAACCAAGCAAAAATACCTTTTTCATTTTCTCCTCCTAATATTATAATGTTATCTCTTGACCTTAAAAATTGATAGACTCACTCCCTTTCTTGTATAACTTGAGACCTTTGCAAAACCTAACAATCTTTGCCACCCTGGTAACGAGGGTGTGCTTTTCTGAAGTGACTGGTGGAAGGGCGCTGTCTTTTCGCAATGTATTTATGGGGGAAACCGCAGGCCCCAAAATGTTTTGGGGTAATGCGGAGGGGGCAAAACTCCCCCGTAGATACGTTGTTGAAAAGACCAGCCCGGGAGCCTTGGAACTGAAGAAAAGCCTCTCCTCGTTAAGAAAATATGGGTTATGCAAAGCTCTCAACTTATAACTTACTTTCCTCTTAAAATTTTTAATTCTATATGTCAAACAGTTACTATTGTTCTCTAAAAATCTCAAGAATGCCCAGATTCATTTTTTTTACTCACGAAATATACGTCTGGAATTCCTCAAAGGTGTTTTCAAGTTTATTAAGGGCAGATAGAGCCTTATCTTTTTTCCTTAAAGCTATTGATGTAATCAAGGCATTTATCAGGCTCATTGGAGCAGCGTAGGATTCTATGTACGTTGGAATCTTTGTGCTTGCAATAAGTGACACATCGGCTAATTTGGCGATAGGAGATAGCTCGCTATTGGTTATGGCAATAACAGAGGCCTCTTTTTTCTTGATTTTTTCTGCAATATCGAACGACTCTCGAGTGTATCGTCTAAAACTTATAACCACCAGAGCATCGCCTTTTTTTACTCCAAGGACCTGTTCAGGTATGTCGCCGATTCCTGGTGTAAGCAGTATGACTTTCTTTAAAAAAAACCTAAGATTGAAAGCTAAATAAAAGGCCAATGCATAGCTGGATCTTAGGCCGAGCACATATATAGATCTGGCTGAGCATAGTTTTTTTACTGCTTCTTCAAACAATTGATCAGAAATTGTAGCCCTCAATGTTCTGATATTTTCTATATCGCCATTTAAAATTTCCGCAAAGATACTGCCCGGACCCTCCAAGCTTTCTGCCGAGTCAGCCAGCCTTTTTGTGGTAGAAAAGTCTTTTACCACCCGCTGGGCAATTTCTTTTTTGAATTCTGAGAAACCAGAAAAGCCAAGGTTACTTATAAATCGTGTGACCGTAGCCTCGGAAACATTGGCTTTCTTTGCGATCTGAAATGAGTTGAGAAGAAAGGCCTCGTTAATATTGTTATGGAGATAGGAGGCGACCTTCTTCTGGCTTGGTGTCAGTTTCGGGTAATGAGAAGAGATTTGATCAAGGATGTTTTTCATTAATTAGTGATGAAATTATTTCATCTAAAATAATTTTAATGAAATCTTTTCTTCTTCTATTTTTTTTTCGTTTTTTTGTCAAGTATTTTTTTCAGTATTTTTTCAGTTTTTTATGATTCACCATAAGCCCTTGCCTGCAATCTGGATCCTTTATGTTTTTTAATTTTGTGGATCTTTCGAGGGGCAGCCAACCAGATAAAGAGGCCGGATAGTATAAATACGATTATTGCAAGGACAAAGGACCATTGGTAGCTCATGGTCTTGTCAAAAATGTATCCCCCAACCCAGGCACCAAAGGCTCCTCCAATCCCTATAGCCCCTTCCACAATTCCATAGATGAGACCAAACATCCTCCCTTTAAAAAGGTCTGCGGCCACCGACATAAACATAGGTGCTGTTACCCCCCAGCCTATCCCGAAAAAGATAAGAAAGGAATACACAAGTGACTTCTCTTGTTGGGTGTCTAATAAAAGGAGGGAGCCTACACCAATACAGATACAAAGTATCCCAATAGTATAAGTTTTCTCCCGACCAATATGGTCAGAGAGCCAACCCCAAAAAATACGAAAAAACGTGGAGATAAATCCAGCCAAGGCAAAAATAAAGGCAGCGGTCATCTTATCGATACCGATATCAACCAGAAATTTAACATGGTGGACAAGGACGATATATACACCGATAACAGCTAAGAAAGGGAATACAATCAAGGCCCAGAATTGTCCTGTTCTTAAAACCTTGTTAAGGGTCCAGTCAATCTCGGGCCAGTTCGAGTTTTCTTCCGCGACCCCTCTTGCACTGGGTGATTCTACCTCTTTCAACCCATCAGGCCTGAGACCGAGGTCTTGAGGCTTATGTCTTAGTAATATGATATTTAGGGGCAGTAAAATGATGAGGACCAGCACCCCTAAAACTAGAAAGGCAAGTCGCCATCCCCACAAAGCAATGAAGTGTTGAGAGATTGGAACCAAAAGGAAAGTCCCTAGGCCCATCCCAGAAACGGCAATGCCGCTGGCCAAACCCCGTTTCTTTTCAAACCAGTGGGCTATGATGGCGCTATAAGAGACGATACTAATACAGGTGATACCAGCAGCCATTAGCATACCATAAAGGAAATAGAATTGAGGAAGTGTCTTTACTGAACTACACAACATTAGCCCTACACTCAAGAGCAGAATGCCTATGCCAATGATGCGGCGAGGGCCAAAGCGGTCGATGAGCCCGCCCACTAAAGGGGCCAGAATTGTATAGGTGATAAGAGCCATTGATTGAACCCCGGCAGCCTCACTCCGGCTCCAGGGATAATCTTCCAACAGGGCAACATAAAAAATCGAGAAGCTCGACCGAATACCAAACCAAAAGGCCATTGAGATTAAGCCAACCACTACAATGATCCAACCATAATAAATGTCCGTGGAACCGATAATTTTTCTTTCCAAGCTCATTGATTCCTTATTCGTCTCTATCCTGTTTAATTATCTTTCATTTTAGCAAATGACCCCGACGCTTCGCCTCAGGGTTATATATGAAAGAAACTATACGGTGAGCATGGAAATGTCTTTTTTTACTATGCCCTCACAAAGACGAGCCGGTAGGCCACTTCAAACCGTGCGCACCAGTATCTCGTCATTGTTTTACAGGGCCTTTGCCTGTGTGCGCGGGTTTGAAGCGGCACGCTGATGCCCCTGTTAGAGGGCATGATGTAAAAAAAGACATCTCCATGCTCTTTTTCACATTTAGTTTCTTAGGAGTATTCCCAAAAAATGAGGCTGCCTGTATCATATTTCAGGTCTTTAGCCTGGATCGTATAATAACTCCTTTTATACGTTTCACATGTCAACCCCTTTTTTTGGGGAGATGAAAGGTTGGATCAGTGTCGAGCTTAATTGCCAGATTTTTCTATGGATTTCACATTGACACAATCATACCTTTTTTCTATAGTGCCGTCAGTCAGAATTAAGTACGTATGAGCCATCATTTTATCTAACACAAGGTGGTGAGAAGGTTTTTACACTACAAAAGGAGGACTTCTGAGATGTTAAACAATCCGAGTAGTTACTGGAATCCTATACTTGAGACCCTACCACAGGAGAAGCTCCAGACTCTGCAGTTGAAGAAGTTCAAAAGGATGGTAGAGTGGGCCTACAATAATTCCCCTTTTTATCACAGACTTTATCAGGGAGCGGGGCTTGAGCCAGAGGATATAAAGGCCTTTGAAGATATCCAAAAGGTACCCAAGATCGAAAAGGGAATGATGAGAGAGGTTCAGAAGCGCGACCCTTTTCCTTATGGGGATATGATGACTGTTCCACTTGAGCGAGTGACTGCCTTCAGACAGACAAGCGGCACCACTGGAACCCCGGTTTATCAAGCTGATACTTGGCAGGACTGGGAGTGGTGGTCAGAGTCGTGGTGTTATATCCTGTATGCCCAGGGTTACCGAGATACAGACAGGGTATTTATCCCCTTTGGCTACAACATCTTTGTGGCCTTCTGGGCAGGGCACTATGCAGCAGAAAAACTTGGCTGTGAAGTGGTTCCAGGGGGCGTGTTGGACACCCAGTCCAGAATTCTCAAGATGCAGGAACTCAAATGCAATGCCTTTATGGCAACCCCTACCTATGTCCTGGGAATGGCGGATACTGCGATAAACAAACTTGGTATTGATCCAGCCAAGGATCTTAACATTCAAAAAATCACCTGTGCAGGCGAACCAGGAGCAAGTATTCCTACTACTAAAAAGAGGATGGAAGATGCATGGGGAGCCAAGGTTTATGACCATATCGGGGCTACTGAGATTGGTGCATGGAGCTATGAGTGCACTGAGCAACCAGGTGGATTACATGTCAATGAGGGCTTCTTTTTGGTGGAGATCGAGGATATTGAGACAGGGGGAATTATTACCGAGCCCGGTAAGGATGGCAAGATGATTATTACCGCCCTGGACCGGATGGCTAAACCATGCATCAGGTTTGACTCAAAGGACGTGATCCGTTGGGCTGATCATCAATGCGATTGTGGCAGGACCTTTCGTCTCATTGATGGGGGTGTGGTAGGGCGCTCCGATGATATCACCAAGGTGAAGGGAGTTCTTTTGGCACCTACAGCCATTGAAGAGGTTGTCAGGAGTATTCCTGAGTTGGGAGATGAATATGAGGTAGTGGTGAGCAAGAAAGGCGATATAGACAACATTCTCTTAAAGATTGAGATTCTTCCGGGAAAAGAGACAGAACAGGAGTCCATCCTCTTCCGCCTGAAGGATCAGTTACGTGTCAAGACCAACCTGGGTTACAAGATAGAGGTTCATCCATATGGATCCTTGCCAAGATATGATGTGAAGGCCAAGAGGTTCAAGGATCTGAGAAAAAAGGGAGGTTGATATGAATGACTGGAAGATTGATGAGATGTGTGAACTAATCAAACAGATGCGTCATGTTGTTGAGGAATTGAAAGAAAAATCCGGGCCTATCCAGGCAGTGGAAAGAAATCTGGATCACATCCTGGCCAATATAAAGATGTTGGAGCTTAATATCAGTGATGTGAAAGAACTAATCTAACAGTGGAAGCCATTCGATGAATTCAACCTGCCAATTTATCCTTCTATATGAGGAGCAGGGCTGAAAGTTAGCCGATGATTAAAGGATCAGCCCAGACTATTTTTTCCTCTTGAATTTTTTTTATTGATAACCTTAAAAATCTCGTTGACAAAGTAAACGGATAGAAATTATAAATTAGCCACACGAAAACACCCACTATCCCTGGAATTCGATCTAAAGAATTACAGAGATATAAAGATAGTATAGGCTTTTATGTGAGGTAGAAATGAAGAAAGACAATATCGGCTCAGTGATGGTAGTAGGCGCAGGCATCACCGGTATGCAGACCGCTCTGGATTTAGCTAATTCAGGCTACTATGTATATCTTATTGAAAAATCCCCATCCATAGGCGGTGTAATGTCTCAACTCGATAAGACCTTTCCCACCAATGACTGTGCTATGTGAATTATCTCACCCAAACTGGTCGAGGTCGGCCGGCATTTAAACATCGAGATAATAACGTATGCAGATATTGAATCTGTTGAGGGTTCTGCTGGAAATTTTAAGGTCAAGGTTAAAAAACGGGCCCGCAGTGTCAACACAGACATCTGTACTGGCTGTGGCAGTTGCGTTGAAAACTGTCCAGTAACAAATCAAGCAGTTTCCACTTTAGGAGGATAAGCAAATGGGAGAGGGAGTTTCAGCCAGTTCTCATCAACCTGTTGAGATTGATTACATGGAACTTGATACAATAATCGAAGAGCAGTTTAACGGGGATAAAGAAAACCTGATTATGATTCTTCAGGAAATTCAAAAGAAATATAACTACTTACCACAAGCATCGCTCATATATCTTGCAGAGAAGATAGGTGTTCCCATCAGTAAGATTTTTGGGGTCGGCACATTCTACAGCACCTTCAGCCTCGAACCAAGGGGCAAACACATTATTTCTGTATGCCTCGGGACTGCTTGCCATGTGAGAGGAGCTGAAAAGGCTCGAGAAAGAATTCAAGAATCCCTAAATGTGCAAGCTGGCCAGACCACAGAAGATATGCTTTTTACCCTTGAATCGGTACGTTGTCTTGGTTGCTGTAGCCTTGGGCCTGTGGTACGAGTTGATGACGATATTCATGGCCGAATCACATCGGATATGGCAGGAAAGATATTGGAAAATTATAGTTAGAGTAGAGAGGATAAGCTAATACAGTGCAGGGTGGGATGAAAATTCAGTCCGTTAAGGACTTAGAGAAGATACAACAGGAATACAGCAAAAAACTGTATTATCCTGATGGCATTAAGGTGAACATAGGGATGGCATCATGCGGTATAGCAGCCGGTGCAAAGGCGTCCCTTGAAAAGGCTGTACAAGAGCTTCCCCAGGGCAATGGCACCCAACTCTGTCAGACTGGATGTATCGGTTTCTGTGAAGAAGAACCCTTGGTTGAGATATTTGCAGCTGGCAGACCACGGGTCATTTACAAACATATTACTAAAGACAAGATCCTTGATGCAATCAACGGGTATGCCCAAGGGAATTATAATAAAAAGTGGATCCTGGGGCAGATGCGCGATCCTCGCTCTTTATTAGAGGGCAATAGTGAAAACCCTCTCTCCGAAGTTAAGCCATTAGAAGAAATTCCTTTCTTAGAGGATATTCCATTCTACAATAAACAGATAAAGATTGCCTTACGGAACTGCGGCTATATTGACCCTGATTGTATTGAAGAATATATCGCCAGGGGAGGATATCGTGCCTTTATGAGAGCTCTCTCACAGATGCAACCTGCCCAGATCATTACTACCATTAAAGAGTCAGGATTGAGAGGGAGAGGCGGCGGGGGTTTTTTAACAGGGGTTAAGTGGGAGACCTGCGCAAAACAAAGTGGAGAAAGATATATCATCTGTAATGCTGATGAAGGTGACCCTGGCGCCTATATGGATAGAAGTATTTTAGAGGGAGATCCCCATAGCATTCTTGAGGGAATGCTGATTGCAGGACGTGCCATTGGATCGAATCAAGGCTTTATCTATGTCCGACATGAATATCCCTTAGCAGTAAAACGGCTCATAACAGCAATCAAGCAAACAGAGAATTACGGATTGCTTGGTGAGAATATAGCAGGATCTGATTTTAGCTTTCATATCAAGATCTCCACCGGAGCAGGGGCCTTTGTGTGTGGTGAGTCAACAGCCTTGATGGCCTCTTTGGAAGGCAATGTTGGCAGACCCAGGGCCAAATACATTCATACTGTGGAGAAGGGTTTCAGGAATATGCCCTCAAACCTGAATAACGTAGAGACCTACGCAAATGTCCCAGTGATTCTCTCACGAGGCGCTGAATGGCACGCCAGCATGGGGACAGACAATAGCAAAGGCACAAAGGTGTTTAGTCTTGTAGGCAAGATACAGAACACTGGCCTGGTAGAAGTACCCATGGGAATCTCTCTCAAGGATATTGTATTTACTGTAGGTGGTGGTATCCCTAAGAAGAAAAAATTTAAGGCTGTCCAAACAGGTGGCCCTTCAGGGGGCTGTATCCCGGAAAAGTTCCTTAATCTCCCTGTAGATTACCAGGAGCTGGCCAAGGTTGGCTCTATTATGGGCTCTGGTGGTATGATTGTGATGGATCAGGATACCTGTATGGTAGATGTGGCCCGCTATTTTTTAGATTTCCTCAAAGAGGAATCCTGCGGTCAATGTACCCCATGCAGGGAAGGGATCAAGCAGATGTTGGATATCCTCACTGATATATGTCAGGGCAACGGAAAGGAAGGGGATATTGAACTCCTTGAAGAACTGGGTGATATGATTCAAAAATTTTCTCTCTGCGGATTAGGTACTTCCGCCCCAAATCCCGTGCTGACTACTATCCGCTATTTCCGTGAAGAGTACGAGGCCCATATCAAGGATAAAAAATGTCCGGCAGGGGTCTGTAAGGCCCTCTTCCATTACGCAATTGATGAAGAGGCCTGTACCGGCTGCCACCTCTGTGCCCTTAAATGCCCACAGGAGGCAATCACTGGCGAAAAGAAAATGCCTCACCAGTTAGATCAGGATAAGTGTATCAAGTGTGGCATCTGTTACGATGCCTGTAAGTTTGATGCCATAATTGTGAAATAGGTGCGAAAAAAAGAGAACGATATATGATCACCTTTAAGCTTAACGGTAAAGAAGTCCAGGGAGAGGAAGGAGAGTATATCCTTCAGGTTGCTGAACGATATGGCATTGATATCCCCACCCTCTGCTACCATAAGGCTCTCGAGCCAGCTGGAATGTGCCGTCTGTGTACTGTGGAACTGTATGATGGAAGAAAAACCCGTTTTGTCACTGCCTGCAACTACCCCATATGGGAAGGCATGGAGGTCAATACGGACACCGAGGAAGTTCACCAGGGCCGTAAACTTATCGTTGAGTTGTTGTTTTCCCGTTGCCCAAATGTGCCTATTATCAAAGAATTAGCAGAAAGATATGGGCTCAAAGAGCCACGCTTTAAAAAAGAGAATGATGATTGTATCCTGTGCGGTCTGTGCACCCGTGTATGCGAAAGGATGGGAAATAATGCCATAAGCCTGACTGGCCGAGGTGTGGACACGAAAGTAGATACCCCCTTTCATATCCAGACCGATGTATGTATGGCATGTGGAGCATGTGCCTCTGTGTGCCCTACTGGACATATCAAACTTGAAGATATTACAAAGCATGCAATTACGCCTATTCCTTCTGAATACGATATGGGCCTCAAGGGGAGAAAACCCATCTATGTGCCGTATGCTCAGGCTGTTCCCAACACACCAGCCATAGATAGAACTAAATGCTTACACTTCAAAACCGGAGGCTGTCAGATATGTGCTGAGTTCTGTGATGTCGGGGCAATTGATTTTACACAGCAGGATGAAACTATAGAACTGGATGTTGGTTCCATTATTTTGGCACCTGGCTATGAGACCTTTGATCCATCTGTAAATGATGTCTATGGGTATAATAGATCGCCCAATATTTTGACAAGCCTTGAATTTGAGCGAATCCTTTCTGCCTCTGGTCCTTATGGGGGACATCTGATCAGACCTTCTGATAAAAGAGAGCCAAAAAAGATCGCATGGCTTCAGTGTATAGGCTCAAGGGATGTGCATGATGGTGCGCATCCTTACTGCTCAGCAGTTTGTTGCACCTATGCCATAAAAGAGGCTATGGTGGCCAAGGAACATATGAAAGGAGACCTTGATACCGCTATATTCTATATTGACGTGAGGACATTCGGTAAAGATTTTGAGAGATACTATAATCGGTCAATTGAAGATGGAACCAGGTTTATTAAATCAAAAATTGCAAGCATAGCAGAGGTAGATGGTACTGGAAATTTACTTGTACGTTATATAGATGAAGAGGCCAAAAGAGTAGAAGAAGAGTTTGATATGGTGGTCCTATCTGTAGGTTTCTTTGTGTCAGAGGAATCGATAGCCCTTTCCAAAAAAATTGGTATTGATCTTGATTCCTACAATTTTGCAGAGACTAATAGTTTTTCTTCTGTTCAGAGCTCCACACCCGGCATCTTTGTCTCAGGCTGTTTCCATTCCCCCAAAGACATCCCTTCATCTGTGACCGATGCAAGTGCTGCTGCGGCACAGGCAGGTGCCCTCCTCTCAGGAAGCCGCTTCTCACTTACCAAGGAACTCCACCTCCCAGACGAGAGAGACGTAG
>Ga0307378_10003088_pt1 | contig 24655 bp, 25 predicted proteins | sample UN1MG_FD_202238 | JGI IMG/M metagenome (GOLD analysis project Ga0307378, IMG submission 202238) | Soil microbial communities from Risofladan, Vaasa, Finland - UN-1 | ecosystem: Environmental > Terrestrial > Soil > Coastal area > Acid sulfate soil | place: Finland: Risofladan, Vaasa | collected...
CCATAATAAGGGGCTACCTTTAACCCTTCAAGAGGCATCTTTACTTTCTTGGAAACCTGGTCAAAACCTACTTCATTTTTTAAAATCTCTAAAAGATGCAAAACTTCAACTTCTCCATTATATTTCAGATCTTCTCTGTACATAAGATTATTAAGCTTATCCAATTTCTCTTTATCTTCTTTTACTAATTTATTTGCTCTTTTTAAGGTATGATAACACATAGAGCAAAGAGTCATCACCCGGGTATCTCTCGCTTCTTTAACCCGAATGAAATTACGAATAGGGGCTACCTGATGAATTAAATCATCAGAAGTTAAGGAATAGACTGTTCCACAACAATTCCATCGTGGGAGCTCCACCATCTCTATACCCAAAAAAGATAAGGAAGCTATTGCCGAATCTTCAAAATTTTTTGCCATTGTTTTCAGAGTACATCCTGGAAAATAAGAGATTTTCATCTTTGCCCCTTTCATAAAATAAATTTAAATCAAGCACTAAATTTACGGAGACAGCTAACCAAAGCTATTTGAGGAACTTGAGAGAGCACTTCCTTAGGAATAGACAATGGACTAACATAATCTACATTTTTCCTGAGAGTAATCTGCCTGAGAGCTTCCATAACTTTTGCTAAATCTACTCCTTTAGGGCAGCGGGCAACACAAGTAAAACAGGAAGCACAAATCCAGATTGTTTTAGAATCTAAAACTTCTTTTTCCTGACCCAGTTGAACCAAACGAATAATCTCACAGGGAGATATATCCATCTCTGATATACTGGGACATCCGGCAGAACATTTCCCGCACTGATAACAAGTATAAATGTTCTCTTCGCTTAGTTCTTCTACCTTGTCTATAAATTTACTTTTGATATTCTGAATAGAAATTTCCGTCCTCATCTCTACTCCTCCACTTTCATTGCTTTTAAAAAATCTTCTGAGTTAACACCGGGAGATTGAACTTTCTCCTTATCATAAAACTCATCTATTTTAGAGTTTAACCACCTTTTTTTACGGACCTCCCCTTTTAATTTTTCCTCTAATTCTTCAAGACAATCTTTGGGATAAAGTGTAAAATCACCTGAAAGACTGATCTCATTTATCCTCTCTTTTTTTACTTCTTGAATAGCCCTTATCAATCCACCTTTTGCTTTGTGTATCCCGTAAATAATCTCCACTCCTTCCCTTATCTTTACACCTTTTGGTATTCTTGGTGTCTTTTTAAAAAGAAAAGCCGGGGAAGTAAACTCTTTTTCCAACTTTTCCATTTCTTTAATCATGGGAGGAGTGAGATTCGCCAGCTCCAGCTTTCCAAAAAGTTTCTCAAACTTCTCGATTAAAACAGATTTAATCTCTTCTCGAGGAGGAATCTCCCCCAGTTCTTTCTTCATGGTAGTTAAATTATCTTGCATACTTTTATATATTTTATCTCTAAATTTTTCCTCAGGCACTTTTAATACTCTACTCATTACCTGGTAATCAAAATCTAAGAGAATTCCTCCCACCCAAACAAAACAATCTCCAATATCTCCACTTCCTTCACCAGTAATCTTTTTTCCCTCTTTAGTAAGAATATCGTTTGCCGGACGAAAACTTGTCTCAATTCCAAACTCTCTATAAGTCTCTACTACTGGAAAAGAAAATCTCTCATAATTTTCACTTATCTTTCGAGAGAATGCGGGATTGTCTCTCCTGATGATTACTTGATGAAATATCTGATTTTCATCCAGATAGGTAGAGCCTCCTCCTACTTCTCTCCTCATCACCGCAATATTTGCCTTTTTGCAAAATTGGAGATCCGCTTCTTCTTCCGCATTCTGAAAATATCCTATGCTTGCTAAAGGAATTTTCGGAGAAACCAACACCAAAGCTTCTATTCCCATCCGGGCAAGAAGGTGAAAAAAAAGCATGGATTGCTGCCCGGGAAGTTTATCTAAATTAAATAGGTACATTACTTATTTTTTCTCCTTGGCATGTTTGGCTATTTCTCCCTTTAACCACTCCACCGCCTTTTCTCCCTTCATTAAATTAGCAAGCTCGGCAGAGTCGCTCATCTTCATCTCAAAAATCCATCCCGCACCATAAGGGTCCTTATTGATCAGGGTAGGGTCATCCTCAGCGTCTTCATTGATACTGATTACCTCACCAGAAACGGGAGCATATATCTTGCCTAACCATTTTCCTGTCTCATACCTACCCACAACTTTATCCTGATTTATCTGGCCTCCTTCTTCAGGCATTTCAACATAACTTATCTCCCCGGCAAGTTTCTGAGAAAAATCGCTTAAACCCACTCTAACTTTATCTCCTTCCACTTTTGCCCACATATGTTCTTGGTGATAATAGAGCTCCTCAGGCATATCATAATCTTCTACTTTAGTCATTTTTTCCTCCTTACTGTAATAGTTAGCTTTTCTAAAAGTCCCTTCTTTTTTCCCTCTAATCCTATGTTTTTGTTTTTTTCTCTTTCAGGGAAGATTACCTATTGCTCCTTATTAGACTATTTTACAAATTTATTTAGCGTACTTGGGCGGTTCCGTCTCATAAAAATTATTTCCTGCCGAATCTATCACCACAATTACTGGAAAATCCTCCACGTAGTAAAGGTGAATAGCCTCTGCGCCTAAATCTTCATAAGCTACAACTTCTGATTTCTTTATGCTTTTAGCAATGAGAGCTGCTGCCCCACCAACAGCGTGAAAATAAACTGCGTTATTCTTTTTCATACTCTCAATTACTTCCTTAGAACGAAGTCCTTTACCAATCATCCCCTTAAGTCCTTTATCGAGGAGCGCTGGAGTATAGGGATCCATGCGATAACTTGTAGTTGGACCGGCAGAACCGCAAGCATAACCAGGCTTAGCAGGAGCTGGACCAACATAGTAAATAATCTGATTCCTAATCTCAAGGGGTAACTTCTCTCCTTTCTGCAGAAGAGAGAATAACCGTTTATGTGCTGCATCTCTACCGGTGTATATATACCCGGTAATACTTACCATATCCCCCGCTTTTAAATTAGAAACCACCTCATCCGTTAACGGAGTAACAATCTTTACAATTTTTGCCATTTCTCATCCTCCTTTACAAAATCCCTTCTGCATGACGAGCTGCATGACAGCAAACATTCACCGCTACCGGCATACCAGCAATGTGCGTAGGAGTATATTCAATATTTACTGCCAACGCTGTAGTTCTTCCGCCTAAACCCGCAGGTCCAATTCCTAAATTGTTTATTTGTTCTAAAATCTCCTTTTCCATCTGGGCGTATCGTTCATCCTGATGGTGTTCTCCAATTTTACGAAAAAGTGCCTTTTTAGCGATAACCAAAGCTTTATCTGCAGTCCCCCCAATACCTACACCTACGATAGTGGGTGGACAAGGGTTAGGACCAGCCTTCTTTATAGTATCTACTACAAAATTTTTAATTCCTTCTGGTCCATCAGCAGGTTTCATCATAGCTAAGGCACTCATATTCTCACTGCCAAACCCCTTAGGAGTAACCATAAATTTAATCTTATCTCCAGGAACAATATCGGTATATATAATCGCTGGGGTATTCGTTCCCGTATTTTTTCGGGCAAATACCGGGTCATCTACAATAGATTTCCTTAAATATCCTTCCATATAAGCTTCCTTAACTCCTTCATTAACTGCCTCCCGGAAATTTCCCCCTATGATATAAACCTCCTGACCCAGCTCCACATATAAAACAGCCAAACCTGTATCCTGGCAGATAGCAATCTCTTCCCCTGAAGCTATTTTGTAATTCTCGATTAACATATCAAGCACTGAACAACCAACCTCTGAAACCTCCCTTTCTCGTGCTTCTTTTAGCGCGGTTAAAACATCTTCTCCGATATGGTAATTTGCTCTTAAAAATAGCTCCTTAACCTTCTTTTTAATTCTTTCCGCCTCTATCTTGCGCATTTATCTATCTCCTTTTCCCCATTTTACAGTTTTTTATTCTGGAGGAAGCTGAATAAAACCTTTTTCCATATGAAGTTTGGTAATCCCCTGGGACTTTTTTATAGCTGAAGAAGCAAGTTCTCTTAACTCCTCCTTACTCCTCTTTATTCTGGCTACTCCCTGCTCTATGGCCTTCAAGCCTACGGCTACCGCTTCCTGAATAAACATCTCTGTTTCTCCCATAGTGGGAATTATATATTCTTCATTCAATCCCCTTCCTTCTGCATAATTAGATATAGCCTTTGCTGCAGTAATACACATTTCATCGGTTATCCTTCTTGCGCCCACATCCAAAGCGCCCCTAAACATAGCAGGAAATCCAAGAGAATTGTTCACCTGATTAGGAAAATCGGAACGACCGGTAGCAACAATTCTTGCTCCTGCCTCTTTTGCTTCCCAGGGCCATATTTCAGGAATAGGATTAGCACAGACAAAAACAATGGCATCCTTAGCCATACCAGCGATTTCCTCTTTCTTTATTGTACCGGGACCAGACTTGGATAAAGCAATACAAACATCAGCTTTTTTAAGAGCTTCTTTCATATCACCCGTCCTTCCCTCCTTATTCGTCTTCTCACATATATTCCATTTGGTAGGCTCTTTCTTTAATTCTATTCTTCCCTGGTGAAGAATCCCTTTACTATCCACCATTATCATTTTTTCTGGATTCGCTCCAGCTAACATTATGTACTTGGCGCAGTTCATATTTGCTGCTCCTGCACCAATGAAAGTAATGGAGACATCTTCTATCTTTTTATCAACTACCTTCAAGGCACTAATTAACCCGGCTAAGGTAACCAGAGCTGTTCCTTGCTGATCATCATGCCAGACAGGAATATCTAACTCTTTCTGTAATCTCTCAAGAATATAAAAACATTTTGGCTTAGCAATATCTTCAAGGTTTATACCTCCAAATGTGGGAACAAGCCATTTAACTGCAGTAATTATCTCATCAGGGTCTTTAGTATCTAAACATATGGGAAATGCATCTACCCCACCCAAATATTTAAATAGCATTCCCTTACCTTCCATTACGGGAAGAGCTGCTTCAGGCCCTATATCCCCCAAACCAAGGACTCTTGTCCCATCGCTAATAATCGCAACAAAGTTTCCTTTATTTGTGTGTTCATAAACCTTATTTTTATTTTTTTGAATGTCCAGGCAAGGTTCCGCTACGCCGGGAGTATACCAGATAGCAAAATCTTGGTAACTTCTCACCGGGGCTTTAATCTCTACACCTATTTTGCCCCGATAAAACGGATGATACTTCATGGCAAACATCTTCGGTTCATTAGCCTTTGCCAAAAGCTCCTCTTTGGTTAATTTTTTATTCATCATACCCTCCTTCTCTCCTTTAAAAATTTTATTTGAATTACTGGGGTCAAATCTTTATTCTTGACATTAACTGTCAAGAATAAAGATTTGACCCCATGCCTTTCTATATTTCATCTATTTAGAAGTAGCGCTCCAAGAGTTAACCTCTATAAGTGAAGACTCTTTAGCTCTTTCTAAGTGTTGAAGTAAGGTCTTAGTAATAAGTTTTTCATCGTTTCTCTTTAAAGCTTCTATGATAGCCAGATGCTCTCTTACTGATCCGGAAAAAGTAGTTCTTTTAAGAGAAATATTCCTTAACCAATATATCTGTTCCTGAAGGTTAGCCAGTAATTCGATAAGTTTTTTATTGCCGCAATTTTGGCTAAGAAGATCATGAAATTTTTTATCCAGAACTAAATACTGAATACGATTTTCAGCGTTTTCAGATTTATTAATAAATTCTTTAAAATCATCCCCGACTTTTTCTAATTCATCTATAAATATTTTCCCTAAAGATTTTTTTACCGCCAATGTTTCGAGGGTTTCTCTGATTTCAAAGATATCTTCTATTGTTTCGGTGGTAACATTAGAAACTGCTGCCCCTTTTCGGGGAATGGTAGTAACAAATCCTTCTTTTTCCAACTTATTAAAAGCTTCTCTGATGGGAGCCCGGCTTATACTCATGGCTTTAGCTAATTCTTCTTCCAGTAAACGTGTACCCGGTTTTAGATTGCCTCTTATAATCTGAAATTTTATATTCTGGTAAGCCCTATCTTTGAGGGATAAATAGTTTCCTAAATCTTCAAAATATTCTTTCATAGTTCTCCCCTTCTCTTCAAAGATTTAACTATTCTTAATTGTATTTTACTTTGTCGATTGTATATTGTCAACAATAATTCATAAAAAAAATTATAACCCATATTTTTTACTAACAAATATGGCATTTATATTTCATATACCTCTTTTACTCCTCATTAATAAAAAAATAAAATTATATTTTTTATTAGAATTAGCTAACAAAATTTTTTAATCTTATTATAACTACATTTATATTTATACTATATTTCTTCCGTTATTGCCTCTTTCAAAGATTTAACAAAACTTCTTACTTGCCCTAACAGCATAGATAAATCATTTTGATAATTTTCTATTATCTTAACTACTGCACTTCCCACAATTATTGCATCAGTATATTTTATCATCTCTTTAGCCTGCTTAGCATTGCTGATACCAAAGCCTATTGCCAACGGAATATCCGTATAAGGACGAATTTTTCTTATCATTTCCGCTACATCCAAAGAAAGGTTTTCTCTTATCCCGGTTACTCCCGTAACAGAAACACAATAAATAAAACCTTGAGCCACTTTAGTGATTGCATCAATTCTTTCTGGGGTACTAGTAGGAGTTATAAAGGAAATTAATTCTATCCCAAACCTCTCGGTAATGCCCCGCAATTCCTTGCTCTCCTCTAAAGGCAGATCAGGAACAATAAGACCATCCACACCAACTGCCTTGCTACCTGCTACAAAACGATCCAAACCGTAATAAAAAATAGGATTATAGTAAGTCATTAGAGCAATCGGAACCGAAGACTTTTTCCGTATTTTTTCTATTGTGCTTAATATTTTGGGAATAGTCACTTTTCCGTTCAAGGCTCGCTGAGAAGCCTGTTGGATGGTAGGCCCATCTGCCAAAGGGTCTGAAAAAGGTATGCCCAACTCTACTACATCAGCCCCCGCCTCAGCTATACTATAAACCAATTCTTCAGTTACTTTTAAATCAGGATCCCCAGCTGTTATATATATAATTAGAGACTTTTTTCCCTCTTCTCTTAAACTGCGTAAACTTTTCTCAATTCTCATTATTCCACCCCCAATTTATCAATAACTACTTCTGTATCTTTATCTCCCCGACCAGAAAGACAGACTACCACAACCTCTTCTTTCTTAGTCTTGGGTATTAACTTTGGCAAATAAGCCAGGGCATGAGCACTTTCTAAAGCGGGAATAACTCCTTCCGTTCGAGAAAGCAATTGAAATGCTTTTAAAGCTTCATTATCAGTAACTGATACATAGGTAGCCCGACCAGTTTTCTTTAGATAAGCATGTTCAGGACCGACACCGGGATAATCGAGACCAGCCGATATAGAATAAGCCTCTTTTATCTGTCCATTTTCATCCTGTAAAAGATAACTCTTTGCCCCGTGAAGTATCCCTATATCTCCAACGCCAAGAGTAGCCGCGTGTTCTTGAGTGGTTAAACCCCGTCCAGCAGCCTCAACTCCAAACATTTTTACTTCCTGGTCATCTTTAAATTCATAAAATAGTCCCATAGCATTACTACCTCCGCCTACACATGCCACCAAATAATCAGGTAAACGTCCTTCAATTGCTATAATCTGTTCCTTAGTCTCTTTTCCAATTATTGATTGAAAGTCCCTTACCATCATCGGATAAGGATGAGGACCAACTACCGAACCGATAATATAATAAGTAGTTTTCACATTTGTCACCCAATCTCTAATTGTCTCATTCACTGCGTCTTTTAAAGTTTTGCTCCCTGATCTAACTGGAATCACTTCTGCCCCTAAAAGCTTCATTCGAAAAACATTAAGTGCCTGTCTTTTTATGTCGACTTCTCCCATATACACCGCACAGGAGAAACCAAATAAAGCTGCTACTGTAGCCGCAGCAACACCATGCTGGCCAGCTCCGGTTTCAGCAATAATCCGTTTTTTCTCCATCTTCCGGGCTAAAAGCACTTGCCCTATAGTATTATTAATTTTATGAGCACCAGTATGATTTAAATCTTCTCTTTTTAAATAAATTTTAGCCCCTCCTAACTCTTCGGTTAATCTTTTTGCATAATAGAGAAGAGAGGGTCTCCCAATATAATTCTCAAAATAATATTGTAGATCCCTCTGAAAATCTTCGTCTCCCCTTGCCTCCCGATAAGCAGTTTCAAGTTCAGATAGGGCTGGCATTAAAGTCTCTGGCACATATTTTCCGCCAAATTCAGCGAAATATCCTCTTTGATCGGGTAATATTTTTTTCATTTTCCCACCTCTTTACTTCCTTGATAAACCTTTTTATTTTTTTACTATCTTTACGACCATCTGTTTCTACTCCACTGCTTACATCTACTCCATCAGGTCTGGCAATGTTAAGGGCTTGATAAATATTATATGAATTAAGGCCGCCAGCCAAAATTACCGGACCATATTTTCTAATATTATCCACCTCTCTCCAGGGAAAGGATAACCCGGTCCCTCCACTTTTGTGTGGTTGATATGTATCTGCTAAAAAGGCCTTCACCGTTCCCTTATATAATTCCGGGGCAGGATAAAAATTTCCCTTCTCTCCTACCCTAATTACTTTTATTACCGGCTTTTTAAACTGTCGACAGTAATCTACACTTTCGTTACCATGTAATTGAAGAATCGTTAAGGGGCAATATTCTGCGATTTCCTTCACTAAAGAAATTGGAGCATCAACAAAAACCCCCACTCGTAACACGTCCGCAGGAATAGTATCCATAATTTTTTTTGCCTTCTCTGGGGTAAGCTGTCGGGAACTTGGAGCAAAAACAAAACCTAAAGCTTCTGCCCCATTTTCCACTGCCACCAAGGCATTCTCTATGTCTTTTATTCCGCAAATTTTAACCAACATATATCTGCTTTTCCCTTTTCTTTTTTTCTACTCCTGCCAGTTTTTGCAATTTATCGCCAGGGTTATGAGCAGTCATCAAAGTCTCTCCAACCAATATCGCATCTATTCCACATAGACTTAACCTTCTTATATCTTCGTGATATTTGATCCCACTTTCGCTAACCAATAAACAATCCTGAGGTACCAGAGAACTCAGCCTGGTTGTAACAGATAAATCAATAGAAAAATCCATTAAATTGCGATTATTAATTCCTATAATCTTTGACCCAGCTGTTGTAGCTTTTATTAGCTCTTCTTTATTATGCACTTCCACTAAACAATCCATACCTAAAGAAGAAGCTATCTTTTGAAAACGTATTAAAGTCGGCTCATCTAAAAGGCGAGCAATAAGCAATATGGCATCAGCCCCCAAACAACGAGACTGAAAAATTTGATATTCATCTAAAATAAAATCTTTTCGTAAAATTGGTAAATCAGTTACTCTTTTTGCTTGTCGAATGTAATCCGGATCTCCCTCAAAAAAATTTTTCTCAGTTAAAACTGAAATAGCCGAAGCCCCATTGGCTGTGTAAATTTGAATAATTTTTTCTAATTTTTTTTTCTTATCGCTGATTATTCCTTTCGAGGGAGAAGCAAATTTAAGCTCTGCAATTACTGATATAGTGGAAGAAGAATTTAGTTTTCGAAAAAAACCTCGAGTAGGAGGTAACCCTTCATCTATCAATTGAAGTAAAAATTTAAAAGGAAAATTCTTTTTATCTTTTCTTATTTCCTCTTGTTTTTGTTTAATAATCTCTTTTAACATATCCGTCAAATCAACCTCTTAGTATATTCTCTTAAACCCTCTAATTTTTTTAAAGCCGTTCCTGAATCAATAATTTCTGCCGCTATCTTTATTCCATCTCTCATATCTTTAGCTATACCCCCTACTATTAATGCTGCTGCAGCGTTAACAATGACTATTAGCCGTTGAGGACCATCTTTCCCTCTTAGAATATTTAAAGTAATTTCGGCATTAACTTTGGCATCTCCTCCTTTAATATCTTTTAATTCATATTGGCATAGGCCTAAGTCCTCTGGCCTAATATAATAAGTCGTTATTTCTCTATTTTTAATTTGAGTAATCTTTGTAAAACCAGTAATAGATATTTCATCTATTCCACCTTCTCCACATACTACCATCGCATTTTGAGCGCCAAGTCTCTTTAACACGCCAGCGATCAATTCAGTAATATCAGGATCATAAACTCCTAATATCTGCCGTTTCACCCCTGCTGGATTTGTAAGGGGACCAAGCAGATTAAATATGGTGCGAAAACCTATTTCCCTTCGAGGTCCTATTGCATGCTTCATTGCCGGATGAAAGACAGGCGCAAAGAAAAAAGCAATTCCAAGTTTTTGCAAACACTCTTCAACTTGAGAAGGAGTTAAATTAATATTTATTCTCAGTGCCTCCAGAACATCAGCACTTCCACTTTTACTAGATACTCCCCTATTGCCATGTTTTGCCACCATTATCCCTGTTCCAGCTACTACAAAAGCAGCAACTGTAGAAATATTAAATGTCCCTTTAGTATCCCCACCAGTACCACAAGTATCTACTGCCAAAGGATAGGTTTCTTTTAAAGAGACAGCATTTTCCCTCATTGCTCGGGCACATCCAGTAATCTCCTCTACTGTTTCTCCTTTCACTCGCAAAGCTGTTAAGAAACTAGCAATTTGGGCTGGGGTAGTTACCCCCTGCATAATTTCATTCATTGTTTCATAAGCTTCTTTTTCATTTAAGTTTTCTCCTGTCACTATCTTATTTAATATCTCTTTAAACATTTTCTTATCTCCCTTCTTTTAAAAATATTATCTTTTAAATTCTTCAGCGATAGCTATAAAGTTTTTTAAAATATTCTTCCCTGGTGAAGTTAGAATGGATTCGGGATGAAATTGTACACCTTCTACAGGGTATTCCTTATGGCGGACTCCCATAATCGTACCATCTTCTGTACGAGCAGTAACTTCAAGACAGGGAGGCAAGGAAAGGGGATCTAAAACTAAAGAATGATAACGCCCGGCTATAAATGGATTATCTATTCCTAAATATAGACCCTTTTGGTTATGATAAATAGAAGAGGTTTTGCCATGCATTAACTTCTTTGCCGGCACTACTCTACCCCCATAGGCTACTCCAATAGATTGGTGACCCAAGCAAACTCCCAAAATAGGAACTTTATTCCCCAGTTTTTGAACTGCTTCTACCGAAATTCCAGCTTCTTTAGGAGTACAGGGACCTGGAGAAATTACTATTCCAATTAAAGATTTTTTTGCAATTTCCTTTAAGGCTATCTCATCATTTCTATACACTTCAGTTTCCATGCCTAACTCACCTAAATATTGAACTAAGTTATAAGTAAAAGAATCATAATTATCAATTACTAATATCATTCTTACTCCCTCCTTTGCCAATGTAACATTTAGTGCCAGGGACTAAATGTTACATTTTAAGAATTCTCTGCCAAATCTATAGCCTTAAGCAAGGCCATAGATTTGTTTAAAGTTTCTTTATGCTCCATCTCTGGAATTGAATCTGCTACAATGCCAGCTCCTGCCTGAATGTAAGCTTGATTCCCCTCAAATATAATGGTGCGAATAGTAATACAAGTATCCATATTCTGATTAAAACCGATATATCCAACAGCTCCTGCATAAGGCCCTCTGTAATTAGGTTCTAACTCATCAATAATCTCCATTGCCCGAACTTTTGGTGCCCCTGAAACTGTTCCCGCTGGAAAACAAGCCTCTAACACATCAAAAACGTCCTTATCTGGTTGAATTTTACCTTCCACTTCTGAAACTAAATGCATGACATGAGAAAATTTTTCTACCTTCATAAAATTGCTCACTTTCACCGTTCCGGGACAACAAACTCTACCTAAATCATTCCGAGCTAAATCTACCAACATAGTATGCTCTGCCCGTTCTTTTTCGTCTTCTAACATCTCTTTTTCTAATTCTATATCTTCTATTTCGGTCTTCCCCCTTGGGCGTGTCCCAGCAATAGGTTTAACTTCTACTAATTCCTCAGTCAGCCGAACCAGTGGCTCCGGGGATGCTCCGACTACCTGTATTTCACCAAAATTCAAATAATACATATAAGGAGAAGGATTCAAACTCCGCAAAGAACGATAAACTTCAAATGGATGGAGCCCTGTTTTTTTGATAAGACATTGTGATAACACTACCTGGAAAATATCTCCCGCTAAAATATATTCCTTAGCCCTTTTCACTTTTTCAATAAATTCTTCTTGCGTAAGGTTGCTTTTTAATATATTATTATCTCCTCTGTTATTCTTTCTGCCCTTCTTTTCCAATTCTTCTAAAGGTAATGATTTTTTAATTTGAGCTATAATTCTTTCAATCTGTTTCACCGCCTCATCATAAGCCACCTCTTTAGAAAGCTCATCTAATGGATTATTTATAATTATCCACAATTGATGGGTTAAATGATCAATGACTAATGTTGTCCTGGCAAAAACTAAAATACAATCCGGCATCTCGGAGTCAATAATTTTTTTCTCAGGCAGTTTCTCTATAAACCTGACCATATCATAACCAAAGTAGCCAACTCCACCTCCAAAAAAACGCGGTAATCCCTCTGTGGGAATTATTTTAAAATTATCAAATAACTTACGTAAATAAAGTAAAGGATTTTCATAAAGAACTATTTTCTTATCTTCTTTTATTATCTCAATCTTAAGACCTTTGCTCTGAAAAACTAAAAAAGGATCAATACCGATAAAGGAATAACGAGCTAACTTTCCATCTCCCTCTGCACTCTCCAGCAAATAACTAAACTTATTACTCTTCATTTTCTGAAAAATACTAATCGGTGTTTCTGTATCGATAAGAATTTTTCGATATAATGTAAGCATATTCGCTCTGCTAGCCAATTGCATAAATTCCTCTTTGTCCGGATAATATTTTTTATCTTTCATCTTGCCTTAGCCACCTCCTCTTAGAATTTATAAATGTCCTATAATAAAAAAACCTTTCACCCCTGTTAACATTGTCACAATGTTAGGGACGAAAGGTAAAGTTCCGCGGTACCACCCTGATTGAGTCTAACAGATTAATGTAATTCAATATTAATATTATTATCCATTAGACCCCTCTTGATAAAGTGTACGGGTATATAAACAAAAAACCTTTCATCTCCAAGAGACGAAAGGTTAATTCCGTGGTGCCACTCTAATAGGATTTTCACTTTAAAAAATATAAAAGCCTACTCTGCAGAGTACGGGCAATATAAATTAATTATACACCGATACACTTTTCCTCTTCACGGTGGAAAAGTCCGTCAAAACTTACTCGGACTATTTGAGTCCTTTCAGTCTGAAGCTTGTGGGTCCATTTCGCAAATCCTTTAAAATCTTTATGTCGCTTCTCATCGCAAACGACTCTCTGTACAAATTTTGTAATCTGCTACTTCTCCCACGCCTTGCTTTTAACTATTTATTATTTTTTATTAATTATTATATCATATATGTCAAGTACTATTAATTAGTATATAGTGAATAGTATTTAGTAAATAAAATGCATTAATGATTAATAAGTTATAAATTCCAAGTTACAAGTTGCCAGTTTATAGAAAACTCAAAGTGCGTAGAGATTCTATTATCATACTCCCTTGTAATAAACTGACAACTGAAAACCGTGCACTTTCCACTTGCAACTCGAATCTTGTATTTTGTATTTTCCTTACACTTATGACCCACACCTATGCGCTAAACGCTATACGCTCCACGCTAGGTTATATTCACTAACGACCAATTCGTATCTGTGTTATATAAAAACCGTTTTAGTAGTTACCATAGGGCAGTTAAAGGGAAAGTTTTAATTTTTTCACTACCTCGTCTCCAACTTGTTCAGTAGAAGAATCTCCTCCTAAATCATGAGACCTTACTTTCCCTTCACTTAAGACTTTTTCTACCGCATTCTCAATGACTTTAGCTGCTTTTACTTCTCCCAAACAATCTAACATCATAGCCCCGGCAAGTATAGTAGCAATAGGATTAGCGATAGACTTACCTTTATATTTGGGAGCAGAACCATGGATGGGCTCAAACATGGAAACACCTTCAGGGTTTATATTCCCTCCGGCGGCTATTCCTAAACCACCTTGAATCATTGCTCCTAAATCGGTAATGATATCTCCAAACATATTAGGGGTAACTACTACCTTAAACCACTCAGGTTTTCTTACAAACCACATAGTAATCGCATCTACAAAGGAAAATTCTGTTTCTATATCAGGATATTGAGTAGATATTTCTTCAAAAATTTCTCTCCATAGCCCATAAATATTAGTTAATACATTTGCTTTATCTACCGAGGTTACCCGTTCCATATTCTTCCTTTTAGCTAACTCAAAAGCATATTTGATTACCCTTTGGGTTCCGGGTCTGCTGATTAAACCGACCTGATAGGCCATCTCTTCTTCTGCTTCTAAATTAAAATCTACTTGGATTTTAGCCTTATAAAGTTTTCTTAATACTACTAAATGATCTTGGTTGGCTCTGGCATTAAATCTTCCCCCAATTCCTACATAGAAATCTTCGGTATTTTCTCTAACCACGTAAAAATTAATATCTTCCGGGTTTTTATCTTTCAAAGGACAGGGAACCCCTTTATACAATCTGATGGGACGCAGATTAATATACTGGTCAAAGTAAAATCTGGTCTTTAATAATATCTCTTTTTCTAGAACCCCTGGTTTTACTCTGGGGTCACCAATGGCTCCAAAGTATATAGCATCCATATCTTCTATCTCTTTTAAAGCACTATCGGGTAACAATTCTCCTGTTTTTAGATAATGCTCGGCACCAAAAGGATATTCAGTCCAATTTATTTTTATCCCATAAATTTTAGAGGCTGTTTCAACTACTTTTTGGCCCTCTCTAATTATCTCTGTCCCTATCCCATCACCAGGAATTAAAGCTATATTATACATTCTTTTCTCTCCTTTTTAATTCTTCTTTAACATATTCTCTTAAACCACCTAAGGAAATAATATTTTGAATAAAGGCCGGTAAGGGATTTAACTTGTAAGTTTTGCCTTTGTTAATATTTTCTATTATTCCTTTTACAGTATCCACTTCTAAAAAATCACCTTCGGAACATTGATCTGCAATTTCTTCGGATTCAAAGATAGGAAGGCCAATATTTATGGCGTTTCTAAAAAAGATTCGGGCAAAAGATTGGGCGATAATACAAGATACTCCTGCTGCTTTTAGGGCAATAGGGGCATGTTCGCGGGAACTCCCACAGCCAAAATTTCTACCTGCTACTATAATATCTCCTTGATTCATCTTTTTAACAAATTCAGAATCATAATCTTCCATACAATGCAGGGCTAACTCTTTGGGGTCAGAGGTATTAAGATAACGAGCAGGGATAATTACATCGGTATCGATGTTGTCTTTAAATTTCCAAACTTTGCCTTTAATTATCATTCTATTTCACCTCCTCAGGACTGGCTATTCTGCCTAAAATGGCAGAAGCCGCAGCAAGGGCAGGACTGGCCAGGTATACTTCGCTTTCGGGGTGTCCCATCCTCCCTACAAAATTCCTGTTTGTGGTAGAAATTGCCCTTTCTCCTTTAGCCAAAATACCCATATAACCACCCAAACAGGGACCACAAGTAGGAGTACTTACTGCTCCCCCCGCAGTAATAAAGATATCGACTAAACCCTCTCGAATAGCCTGCAGGTAGATATCTTGAGTCGCTGGAATAATAATCAATCTAACTTTAGAATGAACTTGCTGCCCTTTTAAGATTTCTGCAGCTATACGCAAATCCTCTATCCTCCCGTTGGTACAGGAACCGATAATTGACTGATCAATTTTAATCCCTTTTGCTTCGCTGATCGGTTTAGCATTCTCCGGTAGATGAGGGAAAGCCACCTGGGGCTCAATTTTACTAACATCAATCTCTATAATTTTTTCATAATGGGCATCAGGATCACTATTATAGATCTGAAAAGGTCTTTTGGCTCGCCCTTTTAGATATTCCAAAGTAATCTCATCAGGTTCGATAATTCCGGTTTTAGCCCCTGCTTCAATGGCCATATTACACATAGTAAAACGGTTATCCATAGAAAGACCTTTAATTATTTCTCCGCTAAATTCCATTACCTTGTAATTTGCTCCATCTACTCCAATCTTGGAAATAGTATACAGGATTAGGTCTTTTCCGCTTACCCATTTATTTAATTTTCCAGAGTAGATAAATTTAATGGTGGGTGGCACTTTAAGCCAGACCTCACCAAGAGCTATAACAGCTGCCAAATCGGTACTACCCACCCCGATGGCAAAGGCACCTAATGCCCCGGAAGTGTCAGTATGAGAATCTGCTCCCACTACCACATCCCCAGGAAGAACTAATCCCTTTTCTGGCAGGAGGGCATGTTCTACCCCCATCTTTCCTATTTCAAAATAATTCTCTATTTCATATTGCTGAGCAAATTCTTTTAATAATTTACACTGTTCTGCAGATTTTATATCTTTATTGGGAGCAAAATGATCAGGGATTAAACCAACTCTCTTTTTGTCAAATACTTGCCTGGCACCACTTTCTTTAAAATATTTTATAGCTATAGGAGCAGTGATATCATTGGCAAAGGTAAAGTCCACTCGAGCTTTAATTATATCTCCTATCCTAAGATTATTTGTATCTGTGTGAGCCGAGAGTATCTTCTCAACAATTGTTTTTCCCATTATTTTCTCCTTGTCTAATGAAATTTAAAATTTATAATTACAGCATTCATACTGACAGTTTCCGCAGTTATTATCTTCTTCAGAAGGAGCAATTATTTCTTTGCCTGCACCAATTGCCCAGGATAATGACTTTTGAGGTAGCATCATGTAACCTTTGGTTAGCCTTACTCCGATATTATCAGTGAGAATACTTTTGAAGATAATTTCTTGTTGAGACACTTCCCAACCACCATAACCTGGAGAAAAATGCCTACTTGTTTTACAGCCTTGTTCTTTTACTTCTTGACGGGCTAATTTTCTAACTTCCCGACTAAAGTCTTCGACTGCTACAGTCCCTACTGCATCTAAAGCTAATGCCCGAGGGTAATCTCCTTGAGAGAATAATTCAGAAACTTTCTTTTCTATTAATCCTCCAATAGTAACCACTCCTACAAGAAAATGACTTACTCCTTTTAATTGGTTAATTATTGATTTGGGTAATCTAAAAGTCAGTCCATTTTCTAAATTAACCCCCCCCTTTGATGTAAAGCATGTAATTTTGATCAAGGAATAAATCCCCTGAGGCTTAAAAAGATTATAACCTCGATTAATTTCCTCTTCGGTAATCTGTAAAATATTTTGATTGGGGGTTTTAACCCTTTTTTTGCTATATCCCTGGTATCGTAATACTTCTTCTCTGTCTATATTTAATTTAATATCTTTTATTATCTTCATATCTCTCATCTTCTAATTTAACAAGCGGCAGACTAAATTCATATCTCGTAAAGGGAATATATGAATTCCGGCTGCTTCTTTAAATTTACGTATTTCACTAATAAGTTCTCGGGATATCTTTACTCCCTCCTCTACATCCTTCCCCCTCATTCTCTCCTTTACTCCTGGGGGAACAAAGATACCTGGCAAATTATTATTTAAATATTCAACCATTTCATAACTTTTTAAGGGCATAATCCCAATAATTTTAGGTATATTGATATGGGCGGTAAGTTTTAAAAATCTTTCCAGTAGTCTTATATCATAAATGGGTTGGGTTTGAATAAAATTAGCCCCAGCCGATACTTTTTTCTCAAACCGTTTTATCTCCTTTGTTAAATCCTGGGCAGTGGGATTAACCGCTACCCCGATAAAAAAATCTGTTTTATCTTTAAACTCATTCCCACCGTACTCATGTCCATTATTTAACCTGTTTACCATTTTTACTAATCCTATAGAATCTACATCATAAACACCAGTCGCCATAATATAATCACCCACCTCGGGAGGGTCTCCAGTTAAAGCTAAAATATTCTTTACCCCCAAAGCAAATGCACCTAAAAGTTCTGCCTGTAAACCCAATAAATTTCTATCTCGGCAGGTTATATGAAAAATTGCTTCTAACCCTATTTTTTCCTGAATAATATGAGAAAGGGCAATGGGGCTCATTCTTAATTTAGCCAGAGGACAATCGGTAACATTGACCGCATCTACTACCTTTCTGAAATTATCGCAATCCACCTCTCTTAAAATCTTATCCAAATTTAAAGTTTTGGGAGGATCTAACTCCACTGTTACTACAAACTTATTCGCTGCTAATTTTTCTCTTAAATTCATTAACTTCATATCCACCTTTCTTTGCTTTAACTAAAATTACAATCTCCCTTTTTATAAAGGAACAGAGAACCGTCCCCTGTTCCTTTATAATTTTCCTTCTCGAAAAGCCTTAAGATATTGCCCGCAAAATTCATCTTTACCCAATAAAAGGTTGGTTGCTTTAATTAAAGCCATTATCTTCTGATCAGTGGAATCTAATATTACCGCATCAAGACCACAAGCCATTGCCAAAACCACAAAATCTTGATTAATCAATCTTCTCTCCGGCAACCCGTAGGAAATATTACTTAATCCTATAATTGTTTTAACTTTAGGATGTGAATCCTTAATTCTTTTTAAAGTCTCCAGAACAATATTGGAATTTTGAATATTAGCGCTGACCGGCAAAGTTAAAGGATCAATATATATATCTTCTATAGAAATTCCTTCATTAGTAAGTTTCCTTATTAATCCCTCAGCAATTTTAAATCTCTCTTTTGAATCCTGAGGAATACCCCGTTCATCCATAATAAGGGCTACCACCGAACACTTATATTTTTTAACTAAGGGAAAAATTAACTCCAGTTTTTCTCTCTCTGCCGTTACTGAATTAATCAAGGCTTTACCTTTATCCCAATCATAAACCTCTAACCCCGCCTTTATAGCTTCATGGTTAGGACTATCGATACATAAAGGAATATCCACTGCTTCTTGAACCGTCTTTACCAACCATTTCATATCTTCCGGTTCGCTCTTTCTAATTGTCCCGATATTTAAATCCAACATCTGGGCTCCACCTTCAACCTGTTTTTGGGCTAGCTCTTGAATAAACTCTTTGTTTTTGCCTTCCACCATATTTTTAATATCTTTTCGACTGGAATTTATCTTTTCTCCTATAATCAACATTTAAAATTATCCCCTTAAATTTTTAATAACTCCCTTGCCTTATCTACTGCCGATGCAGCATCTGGAGCATATACGTCTGCACCAATCTCATTAGCAAATTCTTGGGTAACCGGTGCCCCTCCTACCATTACTTTAATCTTATTTCTTAAACCTGCTTTTTTTAAAATAGTTATTACATCCATCATGCCAATCATAGTAGTAGTCAGTAGAGCAGATATACCCATAATATCCGGTTGATGTTCCTGGGAGGCTTTTAAAAATTTTTCAGGAGGGACATCTATCCCTAAATCTATAACTTCAAATCCTCCCCCTCTTAACATCATAGCTACCAAATTCTTGCCAATATCGTGTAAATCGCCCTTTGCAGTACCGATTATCACCTTACCCACGGCTTTTACTCCACTTTTGATTAATTTGGGTTGTAGTAACTCCAACCCTCCATACATCGCCTGAGAAGCTAATAATACTTCAGGAAGAAATATTTCATTGTTCTTAAATTTTATTCCGACAACCTTCATCCCTTTAATTAGGCCCTGCTCCAAAATTTCCTTAGGTTCTATTTTCTCCCATAAAGCCTTCTGGGTAATCTCCTTTACTTTTAAAATATCGCCTCGGAATAGGGCTTCTTGTAATTCCTTTAACTCTACCATAAATTATCTCCTTCTCTAATTAAACACCACCACTTAAGGCATCTGTGGGCACGATGCATCGTGCCCCTATGCCCTTTGACTTCTATTCTCTTTATGCGGCACACGATAATACTATTTTATTATTCTTAATCCTGACTTCTCTTTTCTTTACTATATACTAACGGCTAATTTATTCGTTAATAATTTTTAGTAATTCTCGAGCCGCCTTTTCTGGTCCTTTCTGTTCATATCCCGGAATACCTAACCTCGTCCTTAACTGGCCAACTTTAACTTTATTTTCAAATAATTTACTAAAATATCTTAGGGCAATCCTCTCATGTAATTCTTTATACTGTATGGGACCGAAAATATTGGCAAAATAGCTGCGCACCAAGCCTTTTTCTGTTGTAGTCCCCTTGGCTAATCGAGCTCCTTCTCGAAAGACGGCAATTGCTTCTTCTGCTGAAAAAAACTCTTCAAAAATAGGGTGGCTATCATCTACTTCTTCATAATTATTAGCATAAAGAAAATAATCTACCTTATATCCCTTTAACACTTCCTGTAAAGTAGTAATAGGTATGACTGCTCGAGCATTAACCTTATGAGGGCTCATAATAATAGATCGATCAATTACTCCAAAGGCATAACCAGATTGTAAATCATCTAATCTGACAAATGCACCCACTTCAGTACCATAGCTTTTTATCTCTCCTTCTTCGGTTATCTCCAGAGATCCCATATCATCATAGATAATAGTCATATCGCGAATATATTCCTTAACTAAAACTCTAAAGGCCTCTAAAGACTCTGACTTTCCTGCCCCAGTATCTCCCACTATTACCAGATTAGCAGACTTTCCATTTTTTAAACAAATTCTTACCATTGCTCCATGAACAGGCAACCGGCCTCTCTTCATCATCACAATATTATGTAAAGTAAGTATCATCTTTTTGATATAGCCAAAATATCCCATTTCATCTCTTGCTGGAAGTGCTGCTATTAAAAGATTATTCTCTTCATCATCATAAAAAACTGTGGGAGAATCGCCATATTTCTCTAAAGAAGCCGGAGGAACTCCGAAAAGATAAATTGCTTTAGGTGCCCCTAGAAGTTCTTCATCATGGGCTAATTCAAAAAGATTGGCGAGGGCTGTACCCAGACCAATAAATTTATTATAAAAATAGAAATAGATAATTAAATCTCCTACCTTTGCTGGAAAACAAAGCCAATCTCGGGGATTTATTTTTACCTCCTGGAGGGGATTTGTATCTACTTTTTCAAATTGTCCTGCTCTCTTATTCATTAAAGGATCGATAATAAGAGGTGGCTCAATTAAAATTTGAGTAATAAGAGGAATATCTCTTACTACCTTTTCATAAACTAAGGGAAGCTGATAATTTATGCCGGTAGTAATAAGACCAACCTGGCAACCAGCAGGTACCTGGCGGTATATTCGCGGATGATCCCCGGTTACATTTTCACAAATATTCCGATAGGTTTTTCTCACTAAATGATTAAGCTGTTCAATAGTTTGGTTAAAAGCCCGATAAGGCTTTTCGCAAGATTTTGCACTTTCATCCTCTTCTAAATCATATTTTATAAAAAAGCGTTCATAGTCCCGCCAGAAGTCATATAACCTCTCTATAAATTGATGAAAAAGATAAGAATCTCTTAAAAGTAGCGCAAATTGAGAATTGGTTTTAGAAACATCCTCTATACTGCTATCTTTACACAATAAAAGAAAACTAGTTAATATAAACTCTTCTTGGATAGATTCGAGAATATCTTTAAAAATTCCTAATAGAGGAGAATCTTTCTTCTTCAAATATTTTAAATATTTTTGAAGTACTTTTTTAAATAACTCACTCTTTATCAACTCTTCACTGTCCTGGCAAATTCCCTTATTACTTTTAATAACCACTTGTTTATCATAAAAATGAAATTCTTCTTTCATTATGTTTTATCTTTGCTCCTTTTAAAAGTTATTTTCTAGTATTGCAAATTCTTTCTATTGAGAAATGTCTTTAGATTTTTCTGTTGCTCTACTAATTGCCTTAATGAGGGCTACTCTTATTCCTCCATCTTCTAATTCCATCAATCCATCTACTGTAACTCCCGCAGGAGTAGTTACAGCATCCTTCAACAAAGCGGGATGCATTCCTGTTTTTAATACCATCTTTGCTGCTCCCAATAAGGTTTGAGCGGTTAATTTTTTAGCCAATTCACGAGGCAGACCCATTCTTACTCCTCCTTCAGTTAGGGATTCAATTATTATATAAGTATAAGCCGGACCGCTACCTGATAAGGCAGTAACTACATCCATTAGTTCCTCTCGAAAAATTACTTCTACTAACCCTACTGCTCCAAAAATATCTGTTGCTACTTTTAAGTGTTCTTCTTGAGCATATCTTCCAGGGCAGAGAACAGTCATCCCCTCATTAATTAAAGCAGGGGTATTAGGCATAGCCCTGATTACTGGGGTATTTTTCTCTAAACAATCCTCTATAAATTGAGTGCTGGTAGCTGCGGCAATAGAAATTATTAATTGTCTTTCTGTTACCACCTCTTTAATATCGAAAATCACTTTCTTCATTGCCTGGGGCTTAACGGCAAAGATAATTACATCTTTCCCTAAAATCATTTCTTTATTATTAAGATAAGTCCTGATACCATATTTTTTATTTATCTCTTGGGCATGTGCTTCCTGGGCAGTACTGCCGGCTATATTTTCTTTATTCACTAAATTATTTTTAATCATACTATTCAGAAGGGTTTCCCCCATCTTACCAACTCCAATTATAGCAACTTTTTTATTTGTAAGCATAATATTTATATTTCCCCTTTCGGTAAAAATAAATTAATTTTTAAATAAAATAATTTACTAATTCTCAACCTAATAGTTACTCAGTCTAATCCGCCTACATCCCAGACCCCATCAGTCTACCAATCCACAAAATCTTATCCCAAGGCAAAAAAATGCATAAAGGGTTTGTTTATCATCTTTTGCTATTTTACTACAGTAAAATGGATATCTCCCCATAGACCCATTTTATCATCTTTTATTATTACTACACCCTTTACCCCTTGTATCTTTTGGGCATCAACTAATCCTTGCTCTACATCTTTTCGTGTTTTAACTATATTACCTACTGCCGTAGCAGCAGCATCAGCAAGCAAAACAGAATCAGAAATTACAGTAACCGCATCCGCCTTCCCAAAACTTAAAGAAGGACCCACCATGCCAGAAGATGTGCAAATCCCTATATAATTCTCTTTTGCCTCTATCTTTAAAATAATTCTCTGGCTAAAAGGAGAACTCCCTGCAAATATACTCACTTTTCTCACTTTGTTACTCTTAATAAAAATATCCCCGCCATTTTCCACTATTACTTCAGAAGAATAATTTAAAAGTTCTTTCCCTACGAATTCAGCTATTGCTCCTGCCACTGAAGCCATAGGTCCAACTCCACACAATGCTGTTGTGTGAATCATAGACTTGATTATCTCGGGAGCCTTTTTATCCTGGGAATAGGGCAAAAGAGTGCTTTTAAATAAGGGGTGGCTATAAATATAATTCTCTATCTGTTTTCTAAAGTTTAAAACCATCTGTCGTGCATAGAAACTTAATTCTTGATTTGTCCTTATAAATAGATCGCTTTCTTCTTCCTTTATTTGAAAAGAAATTAAATCCTTTTCTTCAATTAAATTTCGATATTTCCTTTCTATATATTCTATTTTATTAGTTTGGGGAAAAATCATTGCTTTTCTTCTCGCTTACTTTAATTCTTTTTAAAAAGTGACTTTGATTGCCTGTAAAGGACAAGCCTCTACACAATTACCACAAACAATACACTTTTCGTAATCAAACTTCAACTTAAAAGTTTCTTTGTCTAAAGATAATACACCGGTCGGACAAATAGAGACGCAAGCCCCGCAATCAATACATTTCTTCTCATCCCATATTACCTCTTGCTCTAATAGTTCAATTCTTACACCTATCTGCCTGACAAAGTTCAAGCCTTTTTTTATCTGCTCATTCTCTCCTTTGAGTTCTAAAACTAATTTCCCCCCTAAACTTGGTTCAAATTTTGCCTGCAAAATATTTACCCACAAGCCATAATCTTTTATCAGCTGATAGGTTACGGGTTTCTCAACATTTTGAGGAGAAAATGTAAAAATTACTTTCTTGCTTAACATTTAAATCATTCCTTTAGAATTATTATTTTAGAGATTTTAATTTCCAAATACATTATAAACTTCTATTAAATATTTTTTATTAAAATAATCTTATATTCGTATCGAGTATCAAGTATCGAGTATCGCGTGAAGAAAAAGAACTAGAGAGAGAAAAAAAAAGATTGGGAAAAAAAGCGATAACTTTCTTTTCTTTCTTAAAGTACTCAGTAAAGTTTACACTAACTTAATTATTTCTCACGAATTTCTAATAAAGACTTGAATTTATTCTCTTTAGGAAATTTTTGAATAGGTTCCTGTAATAAAAACTTTCCTCTTAATATTTCTTCTTTTAATTTTTGGGCAATTTCTCGAGCTTTCGCATAACTGGAAAGGGGAGAAGTGGGAACATTTTTCCCCCGAATGGTAATATTCCCCTCCCTTAATTGCCTATAATTCACCTTGCCCAAAGATGGTTTCTTTAAACGTGGAAAACTATAGTCAATTATCTCAGTCCATATATCTTCATCTTTTACAGCCGCATTTTTCATTATTTCACTATTTAAAATGGGAATTGGTATTCCTATACCTACCACCAATGTCACTCCATACCCTTTAAAAGTTGCCGCACGAATATAATCTGTGCTCATCTCTTTTAAATCTCCAAC
>Ga0307378_10003089_pt1 | contig 24654 bp, 5 predicted proteins | sample UN1MG_FD_202238 | JGI IMG/M metagenome (GOLD analysis project Ga0307378, IMG submission 202238) | Soil microbial communities from Risofladan, Vaasa, Finland - UN-1 | ecosystem: Environmental > Terrestrial > Soil > Coastal area > Acid sulfate soil | place: Finland: Risofladan, Vaasa | collected...
TCAATGGAAAGTACTAAGCTTGGATCTATGAAACTTACAGCTCCGAGAGATGTAATTGAAAAAGTAATTAAAGGTATGTCAGATGGTGGGGATGAAAAAGCTCTTAAAAATAAGATTGATGCTATTTACCAACAGGGTATTACATTTATTGCACCTAAAAATATTTGGGATAGCAATCCATTATTTTCAAAACAGTTCCCAACTCCTACAGAAGTCCTCCTAAGACAGGGACCAATTAAATATACTGATCCTGCTGGTAATGGTAAATATACTATTGAGAAAACACCAGGTGTTGGAGATTACTCAGGTGTTGGAGAATTCTATGAGATGATGCCGGATGGTTCTTTAAAAACACATTATAAATATTTTGATGTAGATGTTAAAAGTGGTAGAGAAATTGAAGGAAAAGAACAAAATATGAATTCAATTTTAAATCAAGCAGCTGCTATGAACTTTGAAATGTTTAGAAGAATCCATCAAACTGGAGATCAAAAAGCTATTTCAAATGCTCAACAAAATTTTAGTGCTATAACTAATAACCCTTTTTGGCAATATAACAAATAATTAAAATGGCTGAAGAAACATTAAGTACTGTAGAGAATTTAAACAATCAACCATCTGCTTTTAATGAGTTGATGGCTAAAAGTGATTTCTTAAATCCTGCAACTGTAGATCAACCTCTTGCTCCAAAGATTAATTGGAAAGACAATTTTGTTAATCCTACTAATTATATTAAAGATAATACAGCAGGTGTATCTTCAGACTATTATCCTTCTTCTGTAAAAGCAGCTAGAGTAAATGGTGTTAGTCAAGGTGGTTTTGGTGCTATGCTTGATAAAGGTATGGCTGACATAAATAGTAAATCAGATGTAGGAAACTATGCTGAACCTTATGCTTTTGATGCATCCCCTAAAGGAACATTTAGAGCAAGGTATAAAGCTTACGGTCAGGATACATACAATAAGATTGGGTTTCATCCACTTATTGATAACGAAGCTTTATTTAATCAGAATACAACATTTGGAGATGATTTAACAAGATGGGCAACACATTCTGCATGGCCTATGTTAAGTAAAGGATTTATGGATCCTATTGATTCTTACAAAAGTATAATAAATGGTAATGGTTTATTTGATGCTAGTGCTGAAAGTGCAAGAGATTATGAATACTTTAATGCTATTGGAGCATCATCAAAAGGTGGTGTTGGTGGTTTTACAGTAAACTTATTTAACTCAGCAGCTTATTCTATGGGTATCTTAATGGAAGGTGCTGTAGAAGGAGCTTTGATAGGTGGTCTATTTAGTGGTGGAAATGCTGCTACTGGAGCTATTGAGGGAGGAACTACTTTTTTAAACAAACTAGGAAGTCTCCCTAAATCATTAATAGAAGCTACTAAAGGTACAAAAGAATTATTGTCAAGTGTAAAGAACTTTTCTAACTTAAGTAAAGCAAAAGAATTATATATTTCTTCAGCTAAGAACTTTGGTAACTTCATAAATCCTTTAGGTAATACATTACAGGCATACAATCAGTTAAAGAATACTGATAACATTACAAACTTAGCAAGAAGTGCAACAACTGCAGGTGCATTGTGGCATGATATGATGAACTTAAACATGGCCCTTTCTGAAGGTAAACTTGAAGGAGGTTTTACAAGAGCTCAGACATATGATAGACTGTACAATAAATTTGTTCAAGACCATAATGGCAAAGGACCTACTTTAGAAGAACAAGAGAGCATGATGAGACAATCATCTAAAGGTGCTTTTTTAAATACAGCTACTAATACAGCTCTTATATTTCTTTCTAACAAACTTGTATTTCCTTCAATTACTACAGCTAGTTTCTTAAAAGGAGCACCAAAGTTTAGCTTTGGTAAAGTAGTTACTAATGTAGGGAAAGATTTCCAAATACTTTTTCAACCGGGTAAGACTGCACTAGAAGGTACTTTTGTTAAACAGAGAATAAACTTAGTCAATGCTATTAAGTCTTTGGCTAAACCTGGTACATACGGTAAGGTTGGTTTGAATTATTTTAAAGCAAATGTTGTAGAAGGTGGTCAAGAACTAGCTCAAGATGTATTACAGGAAGCTACACAAAATTATTATGTAGATACATATAATAATCCTGATGCAAGAACTTATAGATATAGTGCTGCTTTATTAGGAGACTCAGTAAAAAAACAATTCAGTTCTCAAGGGCTTGAAACATTCTTGTCTGGATTCTTAATGGGTTCTATCTTACAAGCTCCTGGTCATATTAAAAAATATGCAACTGTTGGGTACAATGATTATCTTAAAAAAGATGCTTCATATAAAGAGTACTTAGACGGTAGAGAAGAACTGGCTGATACTGTAGTAGATCAATTAAATACTATGTATAAAAATCCACAGTATTTCTTTGATGACAGAATCAACAACTATGTTAATCAATCTCTGTTAGGTAAAGTAATAGATGATCCAGAAAATCAAACTACAAAAGAAATTAGAGATACTGAGTTTGCTGCTTTTCAATCTGCAGTATTAGGCTCATTACAAAACGGAACCTTTAATTCTTTCTTAAACCATTATGAAAATTACAAACAAGCTTCAGCACCTGACATAGAAGAAGCATGGGGTCTAGCTCCTGGTCAAGGTACTAAGGCATTAGAAAGATTTGATCAGTCCTTAGAAAATGCTAAAAAGATTGCTTCTAGATGGGATACTGCTAAATCAAAAATGAAATTCATGGCCAACTTAGATGACTATGAAAAAGATACTGAAGAATACAGAATGGCTCAGATTTATAATAAAGCATACAATCAAGCCTTATATAATTATGTTTTCTTACATGAGTCATTTGATAACAATGTAAAAAGAGAGAAGAAGTTATACGAAACTCTATCTTCCTTATCATCAATTAGAGAGTCTAACTTCTCTGACTTTACATCATTAACTGATCCTAATAAATTACAGAGAGAGGTTGAAATGTTAAAGACTGAGGTGGAGAACTTAGAATCTTTTAATACTTCAGAATCAATTAGTGAAGCATCAAGAAAAAGAGAACTTCTTGAATTGTATTCTAATTTCCAAGAAAGACAGGAAAGTCTTGTAGATTTATTTGTCAATAAGACATTACTTGATAATATTAAAAATGAAATATTAAGAGAAAATCCAGATATGTCAGATCAAGATGCTTCTTTAGCAAGTATTGATCAAATTGTACAACAGTATGACAATGGAGAAAGTAATGAATTCTTAGATTACAAAGAAGCATTTGCTAATTTACTAACTGGTTTAGCCGGTGGTTTTGATAAAAGAATGCAATTAGAACAAGAATTGCAAGAGTTAGGTGGTATTGATGAGTTATTTGATAGCTTACTTGATACACATGTATTAAGAAATGAATCAGCAAGACTTGCTGAACATGTAAATTTACTATCTAACCCAAGAGAATTCTATGAGCATATTATGAGAAACTTCAAATTTATGAAGGATCTTTATAATAATAGAGAAGAAATTGTTAAAGATATTGTAAACCAAGAGATATCAGCTATTGAGAAAAATACTTTATTAAACACATTAGCTGATCAAGGAATATTTGTTGATTTAGAGGAGTTTTCTAAATGGTCAAAAGATCCAAGATATTTACCTGAGTTTTTTATTGATGTTACAAATAACAGAATGATTAATAAAGGTTCTATTGTTTATGAAGATTACATTGAATTATTTATAAAAGCTGCTGAACTTTCTGAGAAAAAACCAGCTGGTGATCCTCTTACACAAAAGCAAGTACTTGATAAAAGAATTCAAACACTTGAGGATGAGAGAGGTGATTTATTAAATGCTGAACGATCTAAATATGATAATAGGTTCAAAGAAAAATACGGTCTGACTGAAGAAGAATACTTACAACAAGAATCAGAACGTCTTGCTAGTGAAGAACTTACGGATGAAGAAAGAAAAGCACTTGAGCAAGAAAAACAATTAGTTACAAAAGCTATTGATAAATTAGCTTCTGATAATTATGTAGATGTTCAAGCTGCTTCTGAAGTGCTTGCTACAGAAGTTTTAGAAAAACAAGGTCTTAATGCTCAAGAATTTTTTAGTGAGCAGGAAGAGATACAAAAGAATGATAAACAAAAAAATAAAAACATTTTTGATGTATCTCAAAAGTATGACACTTCTGATATAGATGATCAACAAGAAGCATTTAATACAAGAATTGATGCTGCTCTTAAATCTGTTATCTATGGTGAATATGCTGCTACAAGACTTGCTCAAATTGAAGCTGAGTTAACTAAAAAACCTGCAGCTCCAACAATTGATGTACCAAAAACAAGAGAATTTTTAGCTTATCAAGAAGCAATAGATGCTATTAATGATAAGTATGACAATCTTGTTGCTGAAGTAAAAAATGATTTCAGAAAGAAAGGTGTAGATGAAAATACTCCTGATACTTACTCAACTAAAACTGAGTTTGATGATTTTGATTTAGAATTTCAAGATGAGATAACAAAAGCATTTGATGATTATTTAGTTAATGTTTTAATGGAAACATTAGACATTAAAGTAAATAATCCAATTGAATATGATAGACTTAGAAGTAACTGGTTAGAAACACAAGGTTCTTTAATTGAATCATTTAATGAGCAGTCTAAACAAAATGCTTTAGATAAAGCTCAAAGATTGGCTCAACCACCTGTTCTTAAGTTTATTCCTACAAAAATTAATGGTCAAACAACTACATGGACTATATCTAGTATAGTAAAAAGATTCCAAAAGTTTTTAGAAGATGGCCAGTATCCTAATCCTAAAAAGAAAGGTGAGTTTATACAGTTGACTCCAGAAGACATTTCAAATATAAAAGATGATATAGAAGGTTTAACTGGATATCTTAATGCAAGAGTAACTGCTGCAGAGCCCAGAAACATTGCAGAACAGACTATTAATATCATACAAGAATACGTTATTAACAAACAAGTCGAACTTGTTGATGTAACTGATGAAAATGGTAATGTAATAGGTAGAACTTTTAAAGATAGAGGTCCTAATGATCCTATGCCAGCTAGATCTACTCAAGTTGCTGAAGAAGTTGAGACTAACATGTTAGGTAAAGATCCGTTTATATACAATCCATTAAAACCTGGAGTTGATGCAGACGGTAATGCTACTGCTGCTCCACTTGAGAATTTATTTAATCAATTCTTTAATGATCCAGAAATTTTACTTGAAGATAGAGTAAGATTATTTATGGATGCTTTTAAAAGAAAAGTTTATCAATCACAAGGTGGCTGGAAAGTATTTAGATCAGAAAAGAAATTAAAAACTATTGAGGATGCATTAGGTAATAGACCTACATATGAAAATTTAAAAAATATAGTTTCAAGAACAGCATTTAGAGAGTTTGCAGATGCAGGGGATGTGGTGGATAATTTAATCAGAGTATTCCTCACTCCTAATGCAGGAACTAAATCTAATTTCTCAGAGTTTGATTATGATTCTGAAGTAGAGATAAAGGGTAAGATGGTTAAGATCTCAGATGTGATGGCCAGAAAAGTTTTTGATAAACTTTTTGCACCAGTTACACCAAGTAATCCTGGAGGTATTGTTACTAAGTTTAGACTAGGAATAGTTGATGGTACATATACTATATTATCAGAGAACGTAAAACTATTTGATAAAAATCTACGAGACGGCAATGGTGTAACAGGAGAGCTTGACTTACTTTTGGTAAGAGAAGATGGTTCAGTTGCTATTGTGGATATTAAAACTGCAGGTAAAGATAAATGGACAGCATTTGGAACAGGTAAACTTAAAGATAAGTCTACATATTTCCGTGCTCAACAGTCTATATATGGTTACATGTTCCACAATAATACAGCTATTACACCTGACTTGAAGTTAATGCCATTTGAAATTGATGTAACTATTGATGGTTACATTAATGATATTGAACTTGCTTCTATTGTAGAGGATGGAAAAGATACAATTGATTTAGAATACTTACCAGAAATTGAAAACTACGGTATTACTAAAACAACGCCTGAAATTAAAGCACCTATTAAAAGAGAGGCTGCTAAAGAAACTACTACAAATCAAGGTATAGCAGAATCTGATCCAACTAAAAATAAAATTATTGATAATGTAAATAAACCAATTATTTTAAATGGTAGAGTTGGTAAATTAGTAACAATGCCTGATGGATCTTTTGGTATTGAAGTAACTGTAAATAATGATATTTCAACACTACAACTTACATTAGATGCTTTACAAGCTAACTTAACAGTAGAAAAAGAATACGGTACTGAAGAAACACTTCAAGCATTAGAGAAAGATATTAAAAAGATATCTGATGCAATTAATTCAGCAGAAGGACTTACTGAAGTATATCCATTACAAAAAGATAGTGTAAAGGTGTATGATGGAGAAATAACTTTGAATGAAGCTGGTGTAAGTTTAGTAATACAAACTGAAAATGTTGGTCAAGTTTCAACTGTAAATGGTCAAGTTATTAATGCAGCATTCTCAAACAATGATGATACTATTGCAACCATTAATGGTGTAAGGTATGATGTATTGAGAGACAAAACTGGAACTATTACAGTATTAAGTTACATGTCTAATGACGAAACAATAAGTAAAATTGATAAACAGATTGGTGGGCTTTCTCAAAAAATTGGAAACCTACGTAACGTTGTCTCTACAGAAGATATAGACTCTGATAAAAGAGATGCTTTAATTACTAGGATTGCTAAACTACAAGATCAAATTAAACAACTAAATAATAAAAGAGTATCTCTTGCTGAATCAAACAAAAAATTGTTTATCTATGGAGAGAATGCAGATAATTACATTTTTGCTTTAAATAGATTACCAAATAGTTTCCAGAGATTGACTAGAGATACTACAAAAGCAAATGAAACACAAGACTTAAAAGCAATAGATAACTTATCTTTATCACGTAATATTGGTACAGCAATAACAGAAATATTAAGTGCTGAATATCCAGATGTATTAGATACTTTGATAGAGAGTGGAGTCCAAGGCTTAAAGAAATCAGATTTAACCACTATTACAAACTGGGCTAAAGACACTATTCAAAAATTAGAGTCATTAGGTTACACTGTAATTAATCGTGGAGATATAGTAGATGATATTACTAATCAAATTAATGCATTGAATGATTTACTTAATGACATGCAATTAATTAATTTAACTAAGAATGGAAGAATTAGCAAAAAACAAGAAGCAGCCGACCAAGTCTTTGGACCAGGATCAGCAGAAGTACAGAAAGGGTCTAGTGTACCTGAGAATGAAAGGTCTAGCAGAAAACCAGCAGAAGGAGTTTCTAGACCAGCTACAACAACGGAACTTAAAGACCTTGTCAAACAAGCAAGAGAAGAAGGTTTAGGTGAAACTTTTGAAGAACCTGTAGAAGCTCAAGAAGACTTAGAGTCTGTTGAAGATATAAATAATGCTACACTAGATAATATTGAAAAAGTCTATGAGCAAGCATTTTTAGATGCAGTTAAAAACAATGAAGATACTACTCTAATAAGAGAAGCTTATCTTAATAGATTACAAGAATTAAAAACAATTGTTTCTATTCAAAATATTGCTGTCGATGAGTATCTTATAAGTAAAAATCCTATCTTTACTGACTTCTCTGGTGAAGAAGTAATTGTGGTAAAAAAGAATAAAGACTCAGTTAAATTGAAAAATATTAAGACTGAAGAATCAAGAGATTTTACTGAAGCAGAACTTATAGAAAATTTTGAAAAAATAACTATGGAAGCAACACAACCTGAAGCAAATGTAGAAATAACTCCTGTAGATATCGAAGATTCTAATGAATCAAAAGATACTATCAAGGCTGTTCAAAATGATGCACCAGCACTTGCTGAAGCAAAAGAAAAATCAAAAGCATCTGATAAAAAATCAAGATTAAATAAATTAGCTGAAAATTCAAAAACTTGTTAAAATGGCATGTAGTTTAAATAGAGAACAGGTATTAGATTTATATGAGGTACTTTATGGTGAAGTAACTGATAGATTAGGTGATTCTGAATTACCTGCAATTGACTTGAATAAAATTGTTCAAGACACATACAATGTTGTAAAAGAAGCTACAGAAGATCAAGTTAAAGCTATGTTATATGCACAAGCTATTCCTGATGTATTTCATTTAGTTACTCAAGATGATGAAGTAAATGCTTACTTAGTTGATAATAACTTTGACTTTACAGGTCTTGCAAAAATGAGAAAAAGATATGCTGATCTTACTGAGGTAGGGAAGGATATTGCAACTAAAAAAAAGAGTAAACAACAGATTGATTCTGAAATTAAAAATACAAACAAAAGTAAAAAAGACTTTGTTCCTGAAGTAGACGAGAAAGAGTTCTGGTCATTCAATGAAGATAATGGTGCTAAGGTATCAACTCCCTGGGCTACATCTATTCAAATTGCATTTGCTGGAAATCCTGAAACTTTATCTGAGGAAGAAAGGAACAACATAGATCCTGAAAAGAAACTATTTTCTGATGTAGTTAAAGCTATAGTAGAAATAGCTAAACAAAGAACGGGTACAGAAGAGATTGAATATAATGGAGTAATACTTGCTTTGACTACTCAGTTGACAAGAAACATTTCTCCTGAACTATTGACTGCTGATGATAGAGCATTCCTAGAGAAGAATCCTAATGACAATGGTATAGCTGCTGTTATTACAGATTCAAAAGGAAGTCTTGTATATTTTAAACCTGATGGTACAATTACAGATAATCCTGCAGAGGGTAAGATTGTTTATCAGTACCTTAGAAAAGTAAATCTTGTTGACGGTAAATTATTATTGTCTAATAGAAGTAATCGTCATTATAATCTTGTACAACCAGAAGTTATTGCCAGAAGACAAGCAGACATCATTGAACAAGAAAGTAATGGTAAAGTAAAAGTAACAGAAGCTGAATTTCAAAAATTAGTTAAGACTATTAAAGATCGTCAAGACAGAGAAATGAATGAGCTCTATCAGTTAAGAAAATTAATTGAAGAATCTAATGGAGATTTACAAATCATTCTTCCAATATTAGGAGGAACATTTGGTATACCGAGAACTGCAGTTAAGACTATGACTTTGGAAGAAGCAGGTCTTACTGAAGAGGATATTAAAAACTATACGGGTATTACAACTGGTAAAGACAGTGGTAAACAATATGTCATCATTCAAAAAACTAAAGCTGGAGGATTAAATGTTGATCAAGAAGTATTTTTACAAAGATCAGATATTGATCAATCTTTAGCTGAACAACTTGCAACAGTATTAACTACTACGGCAAAGTTAAAAGGAAGAGAGTTGACACCTGATGAAAGAAAAGCATACTTTGAAATCTTCATAAATAATGCTTTGATGAAGGATCCTAAAACAGGATACAAAACAAATCTTCCATATAACAGAGATAGAATTAGAGCAAAAGTTCTTATTGTAAATAATGAAAAAACATTTTTTGTAGAACTTAATGGTAAAGAAATTCCTCAAGATGTTCTTTTTACAGAAGCTGGTAAAAAACTTATTGTAGAGCACTTATTAAGTGCTAGACCAAAAGACAAAGTTAAAGATGAATTCTGGCCAGCTAATGTGCAATACAATAATAAGTATAAAGGAAAAACTTTTACAGAGTACTCTATAGAAGGTGATAAGATAACTGAATCTTCTAAAGATTATTTTGATGCTATTAAACCATATGTCAAAGTTACTTATACAACAGAGACTAATGCTTATGAGAATGGTATGAATGCTTATCTTACTTATGCAATACCTGAAGGTACTGTTGAGTTTGATGGAATTATTCCTGTTGGTAGGCCAAAACCTACTCAGTCACAACCTACTACTAAAGCTAAGGTTGATAAAGAAGCACCAAAGGTTATACCTAAAAAACAAACAAGTACTAAGCCGGTAACTGCAGCACAGACACCTTCTAAAACAGAAGCTGAAGCTAAAGAAACAAACATTAGAAACAATCCTTCAACAAGAGTAAGCTTACTAGATGATATTATTAATGGTTCATCTAACAGTGCTTTATATAAAAAAGAAGGATTAGATAGATCTAAACTACGTAATAGATTCTTGGACAAAGTGTTTACATCTAAGTCTGATAGACAAAAAGCTGAATCATGGTGGAATAACTCTCCCTTAAGTAAGTTCATTAGTCTTGAAAGAGTTACAGAAATTGTAAACTCTGATGCATTTGCTACCTGGTCTGGTTATGGTATTACTCTATACGAAGCTGATGGTGGTACTATGGTTGATGTTTATCATGAAGCATGGCACGGTTTCTCTCAATTACTTTTAACTAAGGATGAGAAGATTAAACTTTATGAAGAAGTACAAACATTAGCCAAATACAAAGGAAAAAGTTTCTTTGATATAGAAGAATCTTTGGCTGAAGAGTTTAGATCATATGCTAAATCAAAAGGTAAAAAAGAAGTTAGAGGAATCTTAGGTAAGTTATTTGATAAGATTTATCAGTTTATTCAAAAGCTTTTTGGTAAAGTAACTAAACAACAAGCTGCTACAAGCTTGCAAGACGTAGAGTCTGTTAAAGAATTATTTGACAAATTATACAGAGCATCAGAGAATCCAGGTATTCTATCAAGTTTAAAACCTTCTATGGATAATGTTATGTTTGGGAAACTAAACAGAAGCAAAGTCATCAATGATAATTTTACATTAGAAGAGTCTAAGAAAATTGCTGATGCAATGGATAGCATGATGTCTGTTATATTCCAAGCTCATAATAGAGACTTTAATACAACAGCTGCAGCATTAAAACTTCTTAAAGATCCTGAGAATAAGACAGATCTTTATAAAGATATATATGATAGATTTGAAAGATTAAGAATTGCTTATGTTTCTGATTTAGAGGCAGATGATGAGTTACTTACTGATCCTAAGTTTTTTGAAGAGTTGGTATTGTTAGATAAAATTACAGCTAATTTTGGTAATCTAACAGACAGTTTGGAAGGTAAAGAAAAAAACAATGTTATAGCATATCATCTTGAGAAGTCTAGATTCAGGGTATTAAGGGATCAATACATTGAGATTGAAGATCCAAGTAATCTTGAAAGGAGTAACTTGTTTAAGTTAAATGATGGCAATACTGTTTCTTCTAAAGAACTTGCTAGTGAAGACACTATGATGTTATTAGCTAGTATCTTTAAAGTATCCAAAGAAAATGGTGAGATTGTAATCAGTAGAGATGGTCTTTTTGGCCTCCCTGTATTACAAGATATTGACATTACTTGGAACAGGCTTGCTAAAATCTTAGAAGGTTCATTTGATGAAATGGATATGTACTCAAAAATCTTTGAAAATTCTGAGAACTACCCTGAACTTGAACAATTACAAAAGTTATTACCAAATCCCTTTTTCAATGAGAAAACTGCCCTAGGTCAGTATACTCCAATGGAATTTTCTTCTGAGACTAATTTCTGGCAAGACTTTAAGAAGCCAAGAATTCCTTATATACAGCTTAACTTAAACAAAGAAGAAGCTAGAGCTGAGGAAGGTATAAGTAAATCTTTTGAAGCTCGTGTTGCAAAAGCTAACTTTGATGTATACCAGGTAATCCAAGATTGGAAGTCTAACTTTGCTACTGCAGATAGTACAATCAATCCATATGTATCAAAAGATAAATATGGTAACAATATACTAAACACAAGTAAAATTGTAAAAGACTTTGGTACAGATGGTAGATTTAACTACAGAAAAGCTAATGAGTTCTTACAAGCAATTGGTGTTGTATTGGATCAGTCTAGTTCTGCAATCAAAGAAATGATTAACAACAGGACTACTCCGTTTAGCACAACATTTGGTGTTGATAGAATGTATGAGGTGATTAAAAAAGTAAACAAAAGTTCATCAGCAGATGCATTCTTGTTTAAGAAAGATCCACTTACATATTTACTTAATGGTCTTCCAGAATCACTAAGAGATAATCAATCACAAAGTGACGAAGTAAGAGGTAGAATTAGAGCTTTAGCAGGAATTCAAAATGCATTCTCTGATAGTTATTCAAACTTTAGTGTACAAACTCCTGAAGGAAACAGAGTATGGGAACACATGGTTGATAATACTATTACAAGAATAGTTACAGCTATTAATTATGCTGACAACTGGCAACAACTTACAACAGCTGAGGCTGATCCAAATGGAATATTTAAACACATGAGATGGTTAAATGAATCTAACAACACATTTAGTCCATTTTCAAAACTGTTAACTTCTATATTTGATTTAGACCCTATGTCTCCAACATATGGACAAAAGATTTCTGATTCAAAAATTACATTACAGAATGTAGCTGGTACTCAGATGGTGAGTCGTAGAAATGAAGGAGGTACTTCTACAGCATCAATGGATGCTACTAGTAAATACTTACAAGAGTTTCATACGATGTTATTAAGTGGTGTTGAAGAATTCATGAGACATGCTTCTAAAAACACTGCAATGGGTATGTCTATTGATGGTGATATCAAAACTTATAATGGTAAAAAAGCTTCTAAACTTTATGTAGACATGGAGTCTTTCTTACCTTATGCTGATGGTACAATTAAATCATATGATATTATTGAAGGTTACCTAACTGGTGAAGCTAATAGAATTTTTAGATTCCAACAGGATCTTGATAAATATGAAAATTATGCTGGATACAATAGAAAAGTAAAAAGAAAAGACGGTAAGAAAACTGCAGTTATGGCTGGACAAGCATTTACTGCATTTGATGACATCCTTTCACAAACTACACAAAAAGAATTGTATTCTATAATTGATGCAGCTTCAGATAATAAATTATCTGATTTTAATTTAATGACTGAGTTGGATAACAACCCAACCTTAAGAGATTTGATTAGAAAGGATGTTGAAAAATACTTTGATATTGATACAGATGCTAATTATGTTAGACTTCAAAAAGCTAAGTATGTAGATAAAGGATTGATAGAAAGAATTAGAGTTACAAATGAAGATCTTACTGAAAAAGACATAGAAACTGCATTAGTAAAAGCTTATACCTATAACTCCTTCATTCATAAAATGGAGACTGTTATCATTGCATATGGGGATTTAGTACAATACAATCATGCTAAAGAAGAATTCCATAAACGTAATGCAGGTCTTGCATCTGGTGGTAAAGGATTTAGAGCAGATAAAAGAGCACAGATTTATGTTAGTTCTTTGAAGAACTATTATGCTGATAGAAGAGGTTATGCCGTGAGAAATTATGATGGTACTTTACAAACAGCAATCATAAGAGAAATGCAATTCAATTCTGTCATGTACAAAGAGTACAGAGATGACATTGAAGAAACAATTTATGCAAGAACCAAGAATAGAAAGTTAGCAAAAGAAAATGCTGACAAGGCAGCAGCTGAGTATTTTTCTACTGATAAACCACAGATGAAAATTGCTGATGGTCAAGGTATTGTATCATTTGAGACTTATAGAAGATTAAAAAATCTAGAAGGTAACTGGGGTGATCCACAAGAGTTGTTATATAGAAAAGTTTCTATGGGTGAAAATATTACTGCAGAAGATGTAGTAGAATTTTTCCCTCCATATAAGTTACAGTATTTTGGAAATATAGAATCAACAGGTCTTCCTGTAAACTCTTTCCATAAGTTCTCACTTGCTCCTATTATTCCTGGAGTAGCGAAAGAGGGTACTCCGATGTATGACTTACATGAAAAGATGATGAAAGATCAGATAGACTATGTTCTATTTGAATCTGGTTCTAAAGTAGGTCATATTGGAAAAGGTGATGTTGTATTAAATCCTGATGGTACATTTGATAAAAACTCAAAATTTACAGTAAATACTATTTATGCTGAGTTTTTGAAAAATCAAACAGAGGTAAATGCAACTTTTAAAGGTAAATCAATCTTCTCTACACAGTTAAGAAAGTTAATCCTTGAAGGTCTTTATCAACAAGGTAAAATCAAGTCTACAAAATATCAAGATATTACAGAAGAAAGAGTAAAGAAATACATTAACCACGTAGAAGAATATACTAATCTATTAAAGATAGAGCTTCTTGAAGAGATGGGTTATGAAGAAACTACACCTGGAGAATACAAAGCTAAAGACAAGTCAAGTATTGCAAAACTAGTAAACATGATCAGAACCAACCTTGAAAGAGAAGACGTTCTGAGTGATGATCTTATTGAGTTTATAGATGTATTTGACAACAATGGAGATTTAATTCATGATCTTTCTTTCCATCCTGAAGCTGCTAAGATAGAGAAGCTATTACTCTCTATGATTAACAAAAGAGTAATCAAGCAGAAGGTTACAGGAGAGCCCCTGGTACAAGTATCTGTTGGTTTGTATGCAAATCAATTTACAGAGCCTGATTTAAGAAAAGCAAGTAAAGATGAGATCAAAAAATGGGCCTCTACAACGTACTTGTTACCTACATATCATAAAAAAGCAAATGGTTATACTGCTGCTGCAAAAGTTATGATAGCAATGCAGGGGTCATATTATAATTTATTCAACTTAGAATATGCTAATGAAGAGACTGTAGGAGTTTATCTAGAAGATGGAACACTTGATATGGATAAATCATTGGCAAGACTAAATGAAAAAATTAAAGATGACTCTTGGTTAGATGCTAATGAAGGAGCTGTTAGAAAAGCAATTACTCTTGTAGGTGTACGTATTCCTGTACAAGGTCTTAACTCTATGGAGTTTGCTGAGGTGTTTGAATTCTTACCTCCACAAGCTGGTAATATTATTATTCCACCAGCAGAGATTGTTGCTAAGTCAGGTGGTGACTTTGATATTGATAAACTTACAATTTTCATGAACACACTTGATGAGGATGGTAATGTAATCAAACGTAGTTATAAAGACAATCAAGCAATAAAAAATCTTAGAGGTACTGATAATTTTGCTAAAGCTGTTAAAGAACAAAAAGCTGCATTAGAAAATGAACTCATAGAAGATATCAGAAACATTCTTGAGCTTCCAGATAACTATGCATCTCTTATTATGCCAAATGGTACATTTATTCTTAAGGATATTGCTGAAAAATTATCAGATAAAGTTTCAGAGTACAATCCTAAGACTAATAAAATGACAGAAAATACTGGAGAAATTAGTCCTACAAGAGTATTAGAAGCAATGTATAATATATACAAACACGAATCTAATATTGTAGGTAAGAAAACTCTAGGTCTTGGTGCCATTGAAAACACTTTCAATGTTATTATGAATTCACTTGGTGCTTATATGCCAGGTGAATACACTTTAAAGAAAGAGTTGAGAAAGAGCAACATGAGATTGAGAAACAATAAAATGATTGTAGACGGTAAAGAAGTCATCTCTATGTCAGATTTATATGATGTTGATGGTATCCATAAGGTAGGTGATGTTATTTCTCAAATGATGAATGGATGGGTGGATGTTGAAAAAGATGCTTGGATTTTCTTTATTCAAGGAAACTATGAGGTTGCTCCAACATTACTTTACTTAGTTAAAGCTGGTGTGCCTGTTAAAGAAGCAATCTATTTTGTATCTAATCCATTGGTAAGAGAGTATGTAGATGAACAACGTCTTGCTAAGTCTACCTTTGCTGATGTGCTTAATAAGAAACCAGATAGTCCAGGTTTAGTAAAATACAAAGCTGCATCTGAAGTTATTAGAAATCATTTTGATAAAGCTGAGTTAGCTAAAAACTCTAGTAATGATGCTAGATATTTGAAAGGACAAGAGTTATTGGATGATCACTTTAAAAATAGAAAAGAAAAAACATTTACTGAAAGGGAAATGGAAGATCTTATTGACAGCAATGATAAAGACAGTGCTATTGCAAAAGCTATGTTCTTACATTATCTTGAGTTAGAACAACAAATTTCTGGATACACGGCACTTAAAATGAGTTCTAATCCAGATACAGCTACTAAGTCAACTCTTTCTGATGTAGAGCAAAGTGAAGCTAATATTGAAGAATTAGAGTTTGATTCAAGAATTCCAAGAGAAATTTTGAATAGTATGATGAATGACTCTATCATTAGTTCTTTCTTTAACGGACCTATGGCCTTAGCTGTAAGTAGACCATTATTTAAATTAAGATACCACAAGCAGATTAGTGACTATTTAATTGCAAGAAAGAATCAGATCAAAAATGATCTTGAAACAACTTTTCCTGGTAAGAACATTGAAATGTTTAGCAATGTCTTTAGAAATGATATTGTAAGTTTCATTTTACAGAATGCTCTTAGAAAATACAAAGCTGAAGAAGGATTTATGTCTTTAAACATGGAGACTAAAATTCCTACGGCACTTGTTAAAGAACTTAAGAGAGGTGCATTTGTTAAAAGTGGTACTTTATATGTAGATGTTAAACAGTTACAAAAAGAATTTAAAGCAAAAGCTTGGATTGAAGGATCAGATTCAGAAAATAGTTATGAAGATAGAGGCTTATACCCACTACATCCATCAACATTTATGAATAATGAAGAAACAAACTTTAGTGAATATCAAAAATTTGTTTCAGAACGAGAGTACTTAAGATCAGTATACCCTCTTACAACGGACTACTCTACATCAGTAGAATTCCAAGAGGAACTAAAAACTACAAAAGAACTCTTCCCTGATCTATCTAATGAAAAAGCTGTAAGATATACATATGAAAAACTATTGGCCATAAAAGCTTTAGATAACTCATATAACTTCTTCAACTTATTCCAAGATAGTGACAATGCTTTTGCTATAAGAATGTCTAAGCTATTACAAAATAATCCTGAGCTTGCAAAAGACTACCCAGTATTGAGTAGATTGAAACTTGATTCGGATAAAACTGAGACTGCATTTAATATCTTATTAGCTGATAAGGATTTTGACAATGATAAGTCAAATCTTTATAGTAATGATCTTAAAAGATTGGCTGATCCAACTGTACAAAAAGTTAGTGATCCACAAGAAAATGCTAGAATTAGTGACATGTTTAAGTACTTAAGCACATTTGCTTTCTTACAAACAGGTCTTAACAAAACTAAATTAAGCTTTACAAACATTGTTGACTACACAGACTTCTTAACTATTGTAGAAGATGAGGTTGGTAAATTCACAGATGCCTTAGACAAAAAAGGATTTACTGTATTAGACAATTTCTATGACCAGTTTATTAGACAAAACTTAGTTACTAATCTAAATAAAAATAGATTCAAAGACTATCTATCAGGCATGGATTATGCTAATCCTGAAAGAATTAGTCCTACAGTTACACCTACACCACAAAGAGGTGAGCAAACTGCTGAAGAAGACTCTACTAATATGGATACTACAGCTGAAGTAAAAAGACTTGGTTTGAGATCTACAGATAAAGAAGGAGTATTTATGTATAATGATAACAATGCTAAAAACATATACTATTACACTAACATAGGTAAGAATAACCCGGATGTAGTGTTTATACACAATACAAGTGTCTATGAGATCAAACCTGAGCAAATTGCAAAAGGTACTAATCTAGGTGGTGCATCTAACTTTATGTCAGAAATACCTAGTATGTCTATTAATTTACCAACTAATTTATTTGCAAGTGTTGTAAATGGTAAACAAGTTGAGCTTAGTCCTGACCAATACCAAACACTAAAAATTATTTGGGAAAAAAGAATTAATATAATCAAACAAATTCAAGAAAAAGATGGTAAAATTGCATTTCCAGAGTATGGTTTTGGTGATCCTAACATCATGCCTCAAGAATTATTTGTATATTTAAGTAAGAGATTATTTGAAGAGTTTCAATATGTTAATCCAGGTTCTACTAAGTATGACCAAATGAGAGACTTAGTGAGTGCAAGTCAAGGAATTTCAGATGCTGAAATATTAACACAATTGGAATTAGAAGAAGATCCGTTTAAATGTTCATAATATGGTATGCCAGGTACAATTAAATTCAATTAAGTATTTAGAGGAAAATGGAGCAACGAATGATGTAAGAAGAATCGTTGACCAAGATCTATTTGATAAGTTAAATGAAAAGCTAACAGTTTTAGCTGAGGTAAAATACGGTCTAAAAACTGATGGTACTAAGTTATTTAGTATAAACATGTCTGAGCATGTAGATCCACAAAGATCAACATATTATAGAGATGCAAAGTATAAAGTGCTTAGAGCTGAACCTAACGTAAAACTTTTTGAAAGATTACAGGACTTGTATAATGCAAGACCAGATGATGCAATGATGATTAAAGATATGCCAAATGCTTTAGATAATCCTAAAGTAGATCAATCTTTACAAAAGATCAATGGTGTATTATTTATGGATGTTAAACTTGATGAATTACAAAGTCAAAGATCACAAGAAATTGCTGAAGTACTTGCACAAAGACTATCTAAAGGTATTGGTGCACAATTTGAAAACATTACACAAGAAGAGGCTGCAAACATTCTAAAAAACAGACCTGTTAAATACAATGGAGAAGCTGCATTCTATTATGCTGGTACTGTATATGTAGTAGGTGACAATGTAAATGTAAGAACGGTGCTTCACGAATTCTCTCACCCGATATTGCAGGGACTGAGAAAAACAAACAACATCCTATTTCAGAAACTATATGATCAAGCATTAGCTACAGAAGAAGGCCAAGGTATTAAGTACTATGTACTAAATAACTATCCTGAACTAGAAGAGAACTCTGATCTATTCAAAGAAGAAGTTCTTGCATATGCTATGCAGTTAAGAGCATTAAATAGAATCAATAATGAACTAGAGACAGAAGGTTTCCAAAGTTTCATGAACAAGTTATTGGCTGCTATTAAACAGTTGTTGAGAGGCTTGTTTGGATCAAAGGTAAACGTGGCAAAACTAGATGTGGATACTACATTAGGGGAGTTATCAGATATGCTCTTAGATAAAGACTTTGAGTTTAAAACTGATAATATTACTGAAGAGGATCTGGTTATGTTCTCACGGAATGTTGTTGACAGAGCAAAAGAACTCAATAAGTTTTCTAATGCTGAGTCACAACTCAAAGTAGTCCGGGAAATATATGAAACCCATAGAAGAATTCTTACAGAAGCTGAGAACTTTAAAGGAGACAAAGCATCAAAAAAATTCTTAAAGGAGTCATTATTTGAAAAGGGAACAAATAGATACTTACGTGAAGTTGTTAGTACACTAAAAGATAATCTTAATGTAGACACTGAAAGTTTTACAGAAGATGAAATGATTCAAAATGCATTAGATGCTGCTAAAGGGGCCCTAGATGTAGACCTTCAAAGAGCAGTAGCATTGGTAAATACATTAGATAATATCAACAGCATGACCCAAAACATGTTACTTGATGTTTCAAGAATGAGCAATACCAATATAAACAATAGAAGTACTATTGCATTGTTGATGTTATACAAACAAAATTCAAAAGCATGGTTGAAAATGATTCAAGCAATTGATGAATCTCTTTCACCAAATGGTCAGTTGATAGAAAGTAACAATCCTTTCTATCAAACCTTGAATGAGATAGTATTAAACATTACAAGAATCAATACCAATATTGCAAATATCCTTAAGAACAATAACATACAGTTCTATGTAGAAATTACTGGATACATGTCTAAGTATATTCAAGATAGACTTAAAGGTAACCTTGGTATTGCATTAAAACAAACTTTCTCTGCAGATCAGTTAGAGAAAGAAGTTGATAATTTATATAATAAAGTTGTTCAACAAACTCTTACTGATGCTGATGTGGATGCATTAGTACAGAAAGGTATTCCAGCGGCTGTTTTAAAAGGGTTCCTCAAGGAATACAAGGATCTAGTTGTTGATGAAGATAAGATTAAAGCAGCTCTTACAGGAGGAGCTCAAGATGTTAGTTGGTTTAACAGATGGTTAGAAAGCTATAGTTCAAGTAATGATGTTATAGTAGGACCATTAGCAATGTTTATTCAGAATGAAAGAACCCAGGTACAAAATGTTGTTTGGGAACAATCCATGAAATTCAGAAAGAAACTAGAAGAGCTTTTACCTAAAGTAGGATTTAGTAAACTAAACTCTATTCAGTTAAGAGATAAGCTTGCATTTAAAGATAAGATACTTTATTTTGATAAAGAAACCGGTAAACCTATTGAAAAAGAAGTTTACGCTTATCTAGATAAATATAAAGACTACAGATACCACTATGATTTATTAGAGTGGAACATAGAAGAAGCAAAGAAAACTGAAGATCAAACAAAACTTGCTGATGCACTTATGGAGTTTGAGCAGTTTAAAAGAGATTTCATGTGGCAAGAGTATGTGCCAGAGTTCTATGAGAAAGATGATATTTTTAAAAAGTCTGAGGTAGGTAAATTAGCATACTTTGTTAGAAAGCAAAAGCTGCAAGCTTACAACAACTTACTAAACAGTATGGAGAATGAGTATGAGAGATTTGAAAAATACTCTACTATTCAAGCTGCATTTAGAGAATTTCAACAATTATATTCTCTTACTTATGAGGATGGTACTTCTAAAGTAGATGATCCAGAGAATGGAATATATGACTTAAGTATTGCTGAAGTTTTACAAGAACATAGAGCAGCTACAAAAGGTTTCTATGAGTGGAGACCTATTGAAGGATTACTACAAAGTGCATACAATGAGTTTGCAGATTTATTAGAAACTAAAGAAATCTATCCTGGTTCAGCAGATTTTAAGGCTGAATTAGAGAAATGGAGAAGACAGAATCTAAGAATGGAGTATGATCCTAGTTACTGGGAAAGCAGAAATGCATTAATAACAGAACTTAGAGAACTACAAACTAGAATGAATGAAGCTTCTAAATCTAAATTTGATGTAGCTGAAGCATTCCAAACTATTAATGATCTTATTTATAGTTATAGAGATGAGCAAGGGGAACCTGATAGCAATGCTATGGGTAAAACAAGACTTGAAAGAATCAGAGATTTAGAACAATCTATTGCAGATTTCAAATTTAGATTTGATTCCTCCACAGGCCTCTCTAAAGAAGACTCTGAAGAGTTAAGAGAACTATCAGAAAAAGCTAGAAGAGGATTACTACAAGCAGGGTCTGCAGAATCTAAAAGATATATGTATCTATTAGACTTATTAAATGACCAGGGAATTAGTCCTGAAGATGCCGCTAGAATCCAAGATATCTTCTCAGAGTTATCTGACTTATCAGTAAACATGCCTACTACATATTACTTAGAGACATTAAACTATAATCTATCTAAGCAAAATATTAAAGAGTTAGAAATTGATGAGATTGATGACTTTATCAACACTGAAGAGTTTGAAGAAATGTTAGAAGCTGATGATGCATTTAAAAGTTGGTTTAAAACTAATCACTATGTTGTTCAACAGTATGATAAACCAACTAGAGCATACATTGCTAGATACAAAAGAACAAAAGCTAATACTGTTTCTGTACCTAAAGATGAAAGTAACATCAAGTTTACTAAAATTTTAGATAGAAATGGAGAAGAAGTTGTTCTTATGGGTGTGCCTAATGCAAGACATTCTAGATATCAGGTTAAAGATGCATACAGAACTATTCCATTTGGTGAAGAAAAATCAGATTATGTAGGTAAGTACATTGATAATAAGAATCAATGGTTACCTAGACTTTATGATCCAGCTTCAAAATATAGTGCTCGTGATAATAGATTCATGAATGAAAAGTATTTTCAAATGCAAGCTGCTAATAGTAATGAGTTTAAGTTACTTGAAGCAATCAAAGAATACCATTTAGAAAATCAAAAAAATCAAAGTAGTTATAGTAAGTTGTATCTTGACATGCCAAGGTATTCTCTTAAAAAAGGAGATATATATCAAGCACTACAAAAAGGTGCCTACGGTCAGAGGTTCTCTGAATTAGGGGCAACTGTTAAAGAGTGGGTTAAACAAGCAGTAGGTAAATCTGTAATGGATGCTGAGAATGATTTAAACTATGATCCTGAAAATAACTTAGTAAATACTGATCTTGATGGCAATCAAATATCATATGTTCCTGTATCTGGTATCTATAACTTAGATATTGCAGTACAAGATGCTGATATTTTCCAAGGTTTATTTAGATATGCTTTGTCTATACAAACACAAGGAAAACTTTTAGAAAGCTTACCTCTTGTACAAAGTATCTTAGATACTTTAGAAGATCCTGATAATGCTCCTAAAGAATTAGAAAAATTTGATAAGAATATTTATAGTTTAAAAGGGGCCCTTACAAATGCAAAGAAAAAATTTGCTACTAATAATAGACTTGGTCAAGTAAAATCTTTAATTGAAAGAGAATACTATGGTAAAGTGGTAGAGGGCATTGAAGAAACTCACCCTGGATTTGGTAAATGGATAAATCAACTTCAACGTTTATCTGCTAGAGGTTCATTAGCTTTTAGTATACCATCAGATTTAAAAAATAAATATGGTGCATACGTGCAGTTGATTATTGAAGGTGCAGGTGCTGAGTTTATCAATCTTAAAGATATTGCATTAGCAAGACCATGGGCAGAAAAAGCTATGTTAGAGTGGTCTACAAAAGGAATTTATCAAACAGGACCTGGAGCTATATCTACACAGTTGATTCAGATCTTTGATCCTAACTTTAAATCTAAAGATCAATTCGGTAGAGAAGTTGAGAGATCAATGGTAAAAGATCTAGTTAATATGGAGTGGATGTACATGCACAGAAAATTTGGTGAGATGCAAGTTGCAGTTTCATTGTTTGGTGCATTTATGTATGGACAAAAAATAGATCAAATTCTTGGTGACGGTACTAAAAAATCAATGAGATACATTGAAGCTTGGGAAAAAGATCAGGATGGGATTATTAGGCTAAAAAAAGGTGTTCATCCTGGTTGGAATAATCTTGCTGTTTATCATGAGTATGTTAAAGGTGAGACTTTAGCAGAAATAGCTAAAAAGTATTACATAAGTGTTGATGAACTTAAAGCTAAGAACAGGATTAAATCTGAAGTGCAGCTTGAGGATGGTCAAGAACTTATTATTGCTAAGTCAGAGTTATTTATGGGACTTAAGAATAGAATTCAAGGTACTTCAAGAAAACTATTTGGTACATATGATGAAATGGGACAACCTGAAGGTAATAAGTTATTACTCTACAGAATGTTCTTCTTTATGAGAAAATGGTTTACACCACTGTTGATGAATAGATTTGGTTTTGATGCTAAAACTATTTCATGGACCGGTGGTGGTGAGAGATATGACTGGGCTACTGGTTCATATGGTAAAGGTTTTTACATAACAGCATTTCAAACAATGCTTAAAACTATGAAATCTGGTTTTAAAAACTATAGTTATTTAACAAACGAGGAAAAAGGTTCTGTAAGAAAAATGGCTGGAGAAGGATTCTTTGCAATTGGTCTTGCTTTGTTATCATTAATGTTATTTGGATTTGATCCAGATGATGAAGAGAAATGGAAAAAACTAAGAGCTAAATCTGGTGCAATTAATGAAGATAGTTTTAATACATATGGATTCTTAGCAAATCACATGTTATTGTTGGCAATGGGCACACAAGCAGAGTCTAGTGCATTTGTACCATTACCTAATTTAAAAGGAATAAACTTTGGAGCAGATGACTACGTTAAGATGATTACACAAACAACAACTTCTTGGTATAACACAGTTGTTCTTTATATTGATATATTTGGAGATGTATTAGACTTTGTAACATTCTCAGAAATGGATAGATATAAAAGAGATACGGGACCTTATTCTTGGAAACAAGAAGGAGAATTAAAAATTTGGAGTAAAATAGGTAAAGTATTTGGATTAACAGGTGCTACTGGAGATCCTGTTACACAATTTGAGAATATGGTTAAAAATAGTAGTAAAAAAGGTGGTTAAAAATGGCAAAAAAAACAACAACAGGATCAATAAAAATTTATGATAAAGTAAAGGTATCACGTCCTGGGATACATTCAAAAACTAAATCATCAAAACTTAAGAGTTCAAAGAATTATAAAAAAAGATATAATTCTCAAGGAAAGTAACAAGGAAAAAAAAAGGGAGACCGTTAAGTCCCCCTTATTTTAATCTTCTTCTATTTCTACTAGTTTGTATTTAGATAAATCAACACCTTGTCTTGTTAATGCTGCTATATTTGCTAATGCTGTTCCATCTCCTTTTGCTAATTGTTCTCCTATAACATGAAGAGCTTTTACAAAAGTTGCAGCCATTAAAGAATCATTTTTCCACATGACTAATTTTCTTTTGTTATTAAGATTAGTCATAGCTATCATAGCTTCTTTTACTTTAATTTTTACTTTTCCTTGATCATATAATGTACCTTCTAATTCAAGAGCACAATTTTGTACTACTTGCATTGCAGATAATAATGTTACATATGTTATTAAATCTTGTGATGCTTCTATATCATCTTCCATTATGCTTCGTTAAAAATTAATATTACGTATATCACTCTACATCATCTAAACTTACACCATTATCATGCATCAATTCATTAAGTTTTTCTCTAGCCTCAACATAAGCATTGTACTTATCTTCACTATATTCGTTATCGGGCATATATTTGTATTGACTTCTTAACCATTGGTCCATCTCCCAACAAACATGCCACCAATCAGAACCTTTGGTTGCTAGTTTAAACTCTTGGTTATCTTCGGGTAGATTAAATTCTAATATTGCTT
>Ga0307378_10003090_pt1 | contig 24654 bp, 33 predicted proteins | sample UN1MG_FD_202238 | JGI IMG/M metagenome (GOLD analysis project Ga0307378, IMG submission 202238) | Soil microbial communities from Risofladan, Vaasa, Finland - UN-1 | ecosystem: Environmental > Terrestrial > Soil > Coastal area > Acid sulfate soil | place: Finland: Risofladan, Vaasa | collected...
CCAAGTTGGGATAATGGAGAAGATATGTTTTTCTCTTATGCGGCCCAAAAATATATGAATCTTAAAACATATGTACCACCACATATTCCAACAGACGTTGAAACTTGGTCAAATGTTCCAGCAAGGGATAATAATTGGGGTTATGATAAAAACGCTCATTCATTAACTCATTCAAATCATATTGGATTAAGAAACCAAATAGTGGCCCAGTTGATTGATAAAGGTTGGAAAACTGTAAAAAACGTAAGAAAATGAAAACATTTGAAGGACATTTTACTATGTTATTAGAAAAATTTAAAAAAGGTGAGAACTTTGGTTATAGTAGATTTTCAGATGGTGAATTAAGAATAATGCAAAATTTAGAAACACAGATAGGTAGTAATTTTCATGTTATCGGTAATAAACGTGGTGGTGGTAATTATTACACTGAAGACTATAAACACTTTGACCCTAATAAACACCAATTTTATCATGGTAAATTAATGGAAGCATTTAGATTTAAAAAAGACAATTATTATGTTGGATTAAGTTGTAGGTGCTGCGTGGGTGAAGCTGATTTTAAACAAATGTTAGAGTGGTATGAGGGTGATAGTGATAGTGATAATTTAACGTGGGCTAACATATTCCTTAACGGTAATTACCCAAAATTCATGAGTGAATTTGTACCAGAACTTAAAAATAAAAAAGTAGTATATATTGTTAATGAAAATGCTAAATTAGCTGGATTACCATTTGACGTTATAAAAGATTTCAGAGTAGGACCTAATTGTATTGTAAATAATTACGATATGATTGAAGAGATAAAAGAATGGATTGATGATAATAATATAGAAAATCACGTATTCTTATTTTCAGCGTCTAGCTTAAGTAATTTCATGATACATCAATTATTTGAATATAGTAATAAAAATACTTATCTTGATATAGGTACAACTTTAAACCCTTTTATGGGTATGAAAGGTAGACGAGGGTATCATGGGAGTAATACTAAAATGTGTATATGGTAATGGATTTAGAAGAAAAAATATTTAGTGAATTAGACACGAAAAGATTTGGTGTTAAAGTTGGTAAAGTAACTGAAGAAGTTTTACTAATACCAAATGTAATGAATAAAATAAGAGATTTAGGTTTTGAATTATTAATTGCTAGAGTTGAATTAAAGAATATTCAATTAATTAATCGAATGGAAAATGATGGATTTGGCCTGAAAGATATTCAATGCACTTATTATTATAATTTAGAAGATTATGATAAAAATAATAATTCATTTAAAGAGGATGGATATATTATCAGAGAATTTAAAAGTACTGATACTGAAGAATTAATTAAAGTAGCTAAAGAATGTTTTGATGGTTATGGACATTATTTTAGTAATGATAGATTAGATAAAGATGATTGTATAGAAGTTTATGGGGATTGGACATACAATTCATGCACCAACATTAAGGTAGCTGATAAAATATTTGTTAGTGAATTTGAAGGAACACCTGTAGGTTTTCTTTCATTTAAAATATATACCAAAGGTGATAAAAAATACGCTGCTGGTGGAATGGGTGCTGTTAGCCCTAAACATAGAGGCAAATCTATATTCCCTAGAATTGTAGCTAAAGGATTAGAATGGGGTGTTTGGGCTAATTTAGATTGGGAAGAGCATAATGTAATAGTCAATAATAAGTCAGTAAATAGGTCATTCACTAAAATGGGCTTTAAACCTGATAATTTCGTAACCACAATGCATTGTTGGTTAGATTAAAAAATATATAAAAATGTTTGATAGGAAAAAATATAATCCATACCAAGTAGTTAAATTATTTGAAGAATGTATAGCTGATTATACAGGTGCCAAATATGCCGTATCTGTTGATTCGTGCACAAGTGCATTATTTCTTTGTAGTAAGTACCTTGAGGTTACAAAGGTAACAATACCTAATAAAACTTATTTATCAGTACCACAATCAATAATACACGCTGGCGGTGAGGTAATATTTGATACTAACGTAGATGTAAATAATTGGCAAGGAATATATCAATTAAAACCTTATCCAATATATGATGCGGCAAAAAGATTAACATCAAACATGTACATTGAAGACGCATTTATGTGTTTATCATTCCACATTAAAAAGCATTTAAAAATTGGTAAAGGTGGTATGATATTGACTAATGATAAAGATGCGGTAACTTGGTTTAAAAAAGCTAGATACGAAGGTAGGGGTGAAAAATTATACCATGAAGATAATATCACATCATTTGGTTGGAATATGTATATGACCCCTCAAGAAGCTGTTCATGGACTAGCGTTGATGCAAAATTATCCAGAACATGCAGAAGATTTAATGGAAAATGGGGGATATAGAGATTTAACCGAATTCGACATTTTTAAAAAAAATAAAAAAATATAATATAATGAGCAATTTTAGCGTGAAAGATTATTGGGATGATAGATATAAAAAAAATGGCCATTCAGGGTGGGGTAGCCATGACAAATCATCAGTGAATTTTAAAAAAGACTTTGTTAATAAAATTATTAAGGAATATGAATGTAAGTCGGTTATTGAATTAGGGTGTGGTGACGGTAACCAACTAATGTATTTTAAAGATTATGAAAAATATTATGGTCATGATATCAGCCCTACAATTATAGAAAAAAATAAAATAATATTTAAGGGTGATAATACCAAAATATTTGAGTCTGATGTAAATAAATTATTAAATAAGAAATATGATTTAGCTTTAAGTTTAGATGTTACATATCATTTAGTTGGTGACGACATGTTCGAAGAATATATGAATAATTTATTTAGCTTATCCGATATAATTTGTTTATTCACTGTAAATACTGAAGAAGCTGAAACCATATCACATGTTAAACATAGAAGAATTACAGATTATATCACAGATAATTTTCCAGAATACACCTTAATTAATACTGAAATGTTTGGGGAAACTAGGGTTGGCTTTTTTTTATATATAAAAAAATAATATGAAAAATTTATTAAAAATTGGTTATGATGTGATTATTGATGATTTTGTTAAAATTAAAAGACCACATTTAGTTAATATAGGTAATCATATTGCAATAGATTGGGGGTTTTATTGTACAACTTCATTAGATATTGGAGACTATACACACATATCCCCATACGTTACATGTATTGGTGGTGCCAAAGGTAAATTTATAACCAAAGGGTTTAATAATATCATGGCTGGTGCACGTATTATATGTAGCTCTGATAGATTTGATGATAGTGGTTTATTTGGTGCTATGATACCAGATGATTTAAAAGGTAAACAAATCTTAGGTGATGTGGTTATGGAAGAATTCTCCAATATAGGTACCAACGCCATTGTTTTACCAAATTCTATTTTAAGAAAAGGTGTGTTATTAACCGCTGGAAGTTTATTAATGGGTGATACAGAAGAATGGGGAGTTTATAAAGGAAACCCAGCAGTATTAGTTAAAAAAATAGATAAAACAAAAATAATAGAAAGTGCTAAAAAATTAGGTTATAAAGGTGAATGAAAAAAAACTATACATCACCAACGGAATTACCCAAGATGGGTTTGGCGCAAGACTTCAAAGAGCGTTACATGCCATGGCGTTTACATTACACTTACGTGATACATTAAACATTAACGTAGAATACATCCACACCCCATTTACATACGAAGGTTTCGGTGAAAATTATCGAATGGGTGAACAAGCAAGAGCTGTTGGTGATAATAAAGAACCTTATGATGAAATCAGCCGTGAAGGGTATCTAAAAAGAGCTAAATTGTGGGATGAAATGATAGCTTATAATGGTATTAAAATCACTGATATTAATTTAGATAAATTTAATATTATAGATTCTACAGGTAAAAGCGTTAAAAATAAGATAAAAGAACAGACTTCCAACACATTATTTATCGTTAAATATTTACAAAAAGATTTTAATAAAAACGAAATAGATTTCAACATTATCACTAAATATTATGACGAAATCAGTGAAAAATTAGGGTTTATAGATAAAAACGAAAAAAATAATGATTTTATTCTTCACATTAGGCGTAAAGATGCTATATTATACAGAGATGTTAGATTTCTTGAAGATGAATATTATTTAGATATTTTAAAATTAATTGAACCAATTAAGGATAAATATAATGTTTCTATACATACACAATATAAAAATTTTAATAAAAATAGGTATAGTGGTTGGGAAATAACGTATGATAATGAAGAGGAAGATTATGATTTATTCAAGACTATGGTAAATGCCAAAGTTTTAATTATGGGTAAAAGCTCATTTAGTCTTACAGCTGGAATGCTTAACCAAAATATAGTAATTTACCCACAACAACCAACCAAACCTTTGAGTAGGTGGATTAATAAAAGAGAATTAATAAAATACATTTAAAATGAGTTTTAAAGCAGTAGCAGAATTTGAAACCGAGATAGCAAAATATTTTGGCGCACCTTACGCAGTAGCAACCGATTGTTGTACACATGGAATAGAGTTGTGTTTACGATTAAGTGAGGTTACAGAAATAACGGTACCAAATAGGACATATCTTTCAGTACCAATGTTGGCAAACAAACTGAACATTGATTTACATTGGCGGGATAAAGAATGGAAAGATTATTACTATCTTGGTAGTTGGAACAATGTAATAGATGCCGCAGTTCTTTGGAAGCAAAATAGCTATATTCAAGGAACAATGATGAACCTAAGTTTCCAATTCAGAAAACATTTAAGTCTTGGTAGGGGTGGTATGATATTACTTGATAACGAAGAAGATGCGAAGATGTTAAAAAAAATGTCATATGATGGTAGATTACCCGACATTCCTTGGTCAAAACAAAATGTAGATACAATGGGATATCATTATTATATGACTCCCGAAACGGCACAATTAGGGTTAGATAAACTACCAAATGCTATTAAGACCGAACCAGAGAAATGGGAGTATACAGATTGGCCTGATTTAACACAAATGGATATATTCAAACAATGAAAAAGAAAATTTTAATATTAGGTGGATTTGGATTTTTGGGTAAAAGTCTAAATAAAGCATTAGAAGATGATTATATAATTTATAATGAAAGTAGGCGAACCGATTGTGATGCGCTAAATTTAGAAGTTTTAACGTCTAAAATAGAAAAGATAACCCCTGATATAATAATTTTTACATCCGCACATGTAGGCTCTATTAATTATGTGTCAGAACATGCTGCTGAAGTAATAAATGATAACATACAAATGTATATTAATTTGTATAAAGCGGTAACAGAAGTAAATAAAGATATCATAATCATAAATCCACTTGCAAATTGTTCATACCCTGGAGTTATTAATATTCAAAATGAAGAATATTGGTGGGATGGTAAAATACACGAATCAGTTGAGGCTTATGGTATGTCCCAAAAAACCGCATTTATAATATCTGAATGTTATAAAAAACAATATGGTATTAAAACAATTAATTTAATTTTACCAGGGTTATACGGTGAGGGAGATTATTTTGATGAAGAAAGAACTCACGCTATGAGTGGCATCATTATGAGAATGATAGGAGCGCAAAAAAATAATGATGAAGAATTTGAAGTTTGGGGTACGGGTTCACCAATAAGAGAATGGTTATTTGTTGATGATGTTGGTAGGATAGTAAAAGAGATTATAGATGATGATAAATACGATTTACCAAATCCGTTGAATCTTGGCCAAGAACATGGAATTTCTATAAAAGATATAGCACTTAAGGTTAAAGAATTATTAAATTATGATGGGAATATTGTATATGATACAACAAAACAAGATGGGGCACCAATCAAAATATTGGATTCGAAATTATTTAACGAACATTTTCCAGAATTTAGATTTACTGGTTATGAAGTTGGGATAAATAATGCAATAAACTATTATAAAAATGTGTAAATGAAAATAATAATACCAACATGTGATAAATACATTAATGTATTAGAAGGCGAAAAATATACCTTTGATAAGAATGGTGGGTCTAATTTAGATGTTACCATATTAGGGTTTAAAGAACCTAAATTTGAGTTGGGTAACTGGAAGTTTGTATCCTTAGGCGTTGATACTGGACCACAAAATCTTAGTCATGACCTTTGGAACTTCTTCGAAACGTTTGATGATGAATTTTTTATTTACGGTAATGATGATATTGTTGCGGTAGATACAATAGATTTAGAATTATTAAATGAGATGGAACAAATGATGGTAGATAACCCAGATATTATGAAAATAAATATTACTTCAGCGTTTGGTCATTCATTATCACACTATGATACGTTTAAAGATATGGGAGATTATCAGTATAAGGTAGTGCCGCAAAATGCGGATTATAGATTATCACTAAATTCAAGTATTTGGAGAACATCTTATTTTAAAAAATATTGTAAATTAGGTGCTGGGCATTGGGTTTGGGAAACTAGACCTGTGGCAAAAAATGACGGAGCAATACTTTTAGGAACTACAGGTAGGCATGTTATAGATTTTGGGCATATTTTTAGAGAGGGAAAAATGAAAGCTTCTAAAGATTGGTTTAAATCTGAATACACTAATAAACAATTAACAGATGAAGATTATTCGTATGTTGATAACATAATAAATAATTTATAATATGAAAAAAGTTTTAATAACAGGTGGAGCTGGTTATTTAGGTTCCACATTAACAGAATTATTATTATATAAGGGTTATAAAGTAGACGTTCTAGATGATTTATCGTTAAGACAAACATCATTATTTCATTTATGTTATAATGAGAATTTTAATCTTATAGAAGCAGATGCTACAAATTATAAGTACCTATCAAGTATAGTACCTAATTATGATGTTATAATCCCTTTAGCTGCTGTTGTTGGGGCACCAGCTTGCGAGGCAAATAAAGATTTGGCCACTAGATTAAATTTTGGCCACGTTAAGGTAATAGTGGATGCAATGAACCCTACTCAGAAATTACTAATGCCTAACACCAACAGTCAATATGGTAGTTCGGATAAAATAATAACTGAAGATAGTCCATTCAACCCATTATCACATTACGCCAAAACTAAATGTGATGCTGAAGATTATATTATGAAAAGTGGTAATGGAATTTGTTTTAGGTTAGCCACAGTCTTTGGTGCGTCACCAAGAATGAGAACAGATTTATTAGTTAACGATTTTGTACATAAGGCAATTGTTGATGGGTATTTGGTGTTATTCCAAGCACATTTCAAAAGAAATTATATTCACGTTAAAGATATAGCAAACACATTCTTATTTGGTATTGAAAATTATGATAAATTAAATAATGATGTTTTTAACGTTGGTTTATCAACTGCTAATTTATCCAAAAGGGAATTAGCTGATAAAGTTAAGGAATATATTCCAAATTTAGTTATTATTGAAAATGACTTTAGTTCTGACTTCGACAATAGGAATTATATCGTCTCTAACGATAAATTAGAAAGTTTTGGATGGAAACCTACTCACACAATAGATAGTGGTGTAATCGAGCTAATTAAAGCTTATAAGATGATAATTAAACATAATAATAAGAATTTTACTAATTTATAAAAATATGATTAAACAAATAAATAAAAAAAATGTTGGAATTGATATTACTGGTGACGCTGGCAATATCCCTTTGGGGTACCAACATGGTGATGGTTTGTTATTTGATGATACGCACCCTTCATGGATTCTACATAAGAATTATGAGATTTTATCAAAAGATATTTTAAAAGAATATCCTAAAGCGATGAAAATTTTGGATATTGGGTCTGGTGCGGGTAATTTAAGATATTGCTTCAAAGAATCTAAACCAGAATTAGTCGTGGTAACATTAGATGGAAATATGGAAACAATAAATAGCCCATTGATAGATGTTGATACTCATTTTTTATTAAGAACAGATGTTGATTATACGTTATCGGATGAAAATGATGAAATCATAAAGTTTGATGTTATTTGTTCTTTTGAACATTTTGAACATATTGAACCACAATATTTCGATGTTTTTATTAATAATATAAAAAAGCATTCACATAAAGACACTGTTTTAATTGCAAGTGCTGCCAATTGGAAATATGATAATTCTGATGTTCATTGTAATGTTAAAACATCACAAGAATGGGAAGCCGAATTAACTAAAAAATATGGAATGAAAAAAATAAATAAGCAAATGTTAAACCACATCAATTGGTCAACGAGAATAAAGCATACGTTTGAATTATATTATAAAGTATATGAGTAAAAATATGGAAAGAAAATATTTACCGACATTATCAGAATTAATTGATAGATTATCAATAATTCAATTAAAAGAAGTGTTCATCGTTGAACATAAAGAAGAATATGCTAAAGAAATTGATGAGATTGTTCATGACATTAATATATTATTAAAAGAAAGCGATAAAGTGGATGGTGAGTTTATCCGAGCTACTATTGTTTTAGCCCAAATGAATTTACATATTTGGCATAATGAATCAAATTATCGTAAGGGTATTAAAGATGGTAATAATTTAGAATTAACCCATGGGTTAAATGGCATTAGAAATGTTGCTAAAAATAAGATTCAAGAAATAAATGGCGGTAGAAAGGATTATAAAATTGATTGTTTAGCGGCAGAGTTTAAAGATTGGGAAATATCTTGGAAATAGAAAATAAAAAAATATTAGTTATAGGTGATACATGCAAAGATGTTTACATTTATGGAAAATGTGAACGGTTATGTCCTGACGCACCCGTACCAGTTCTGATACCAAAAAATAGGGTAGAAAGTGATGGTATGGCTGGTAATGTTGTTCGAAATGCGGAAGCTCTAGGCATTAAAGTAAATTATATTTTAAATAAAAATTACCCAACAAAAATAAGATATGTAGACCAAAAAACAAATCAAATGTTAGTTCGTGTAGATGAAGGTGAATATGATACAGAACGAATATTTGGGATTAGAAATATTGATTTATCCGAATTTGACGCAATCATTATATCTGATTATAATAAAGGATTTTTAATGGAAGAAGATATTAAATATATTTGCGATAATCACAATTTGGTATTTATCGACACTAAAAAAATTATAAATAGTTTTTGTGAAAATGCAAGATTTATAAAGATAAATGATACTGAATATCAATTATCAAAACAAAATATTGATACTATGAATTTATATGAATCCCTAATTGTTACTACTGGAAGTAAGGGTGCGATTTATAAAGATGTTATATTCCCAGTAGAATTGGTAGAAATAAAAGACCAAACAGGTGCTGGGGATACCTTTATGGCATCTTTGGTGGTTAAATATTTAGAAACAAGTAACATAGAAGAATCGATAAAATTCGCCAATAGGTGTGCATCGTGGGTGGTAACACAACGTGGTGTAAACATAATAAATGTAAATAAAATATAAATGGAAAGTGGTGAGCCAAAATTAATTTATGTAGATATTGATGGTACCATATGTAATTCAGATAATGGATATGTTAATGCAATCCCTATCGTAGAACATATTGAAAAAATAAATAAGTTATTTGATGAAGGCCACACCATTATATATTGGACAGCTAGAGGTGGGCATAGCAAAGTAGATTACACTGAATTAACCACAAAACAATTAGAAGAGTGGAATTGTAAATTTCACAATTTAATCATGAATCAAAAACCAAGTTATGATTTATTAATTTGTGATAAAACTAAACGAATTGAAGAAATATGAATATATGGGTAAATGGGTGTTTTGACATCATACATAGCGGCCACATAGATTTATTATGGTATGCGAAAAGATTTAAATCACATGATAATAAGTTAATTGTTGGTTTAGATGAAGATGAACGAATAAGACTAACTAAAGGTAAGAATAGACCAATTAATAATATTCTGGAACGTATTAAGATAATGGAAAATTTAAAAATGGTTGATGAAGTGGTTACATTTAACAGTGATGATGAATTAAAAAATTTAATACTAGAGTATAATATAGATTATATAATTATTGGTGACCAATATAAGGATAGAAAGATTATAGGTAGAGAAAATTCAAATTTTGGTATCCATTTATACCCAGTAAATGAATATTCAACTACAAATATAATAAATAAAATAACAAATAATGGTGATTAAAGAAACTAAGAAAAGAAGTATATTCAAATCTATTTCATGGAGGGTGGTAGCAGTGATTAATTCATGGACTGTGTTGTGTTTTAACTTAATTGATTCTAATTTATGGAATGCAATCATAATGAATATCAGTGGGTTTTTATTATTTTATATATTTGAAAGAATTTGGAGCAATATAACTTACGGTAGATATTATGAAAATTAAAATAATAAATGATTCAGAAAATTAAAAATATAATAAGGGAAGACCTTAAAGTTAAAACTAGAATGATTAGGGACGAGGTTTTGGTAGATAAAATTAATCAAATAGTTTTAGTCTGTCACCAAGCATTATCCAGAGGTAATGCAGTTTATTGGTGTGGAAATGGTGGTTCTGCCGCAGATGCACAACATTTGGCCGCAGAATTATCAGGTAGATTTTATTACGATAGGGACCCATTACCTTCGGATGCTTTACATTGCAACACATCTTATATTACAGCAGTAGCCAACGATTATCATTATGATATAATTTATTCAAGACTTATAAAAGGTATTGGTAAAAAAGGAGATGTATTAATCGGTTTATCAACATCAGGTAAATCAAATAATGTTGCCAATGCTTTCAACACAGCAAAACATATCGGAATGAGAACAATCGGTTTCACAGGTGAACAAAGTAATAAATTTGAATTCGTTTGTGATTTAGTATTAAACATTCCAAGTAGTGACACCCCAAGAATTCAAGAAGGTCATATGTTATCTGGACATATAATTTGTCAACTATTAGAAGAAAAATTATTCCCAAAAAAATGATATTAGTAATTTACGGAACAAGACCAGAATACATAAAAATTAGACCGCTTCTTAAGCAGTTTAGAGAAGAAAGTATTTTATATAAAACACTTTTCACTGGGCAACACAAAGATTTATTAGATGCTGAATTAACAGAAATTGATAAAGCTGATTATGTTATAGATATATCACCGTCTTTAGGTAATAGATTAAATGATGTGGTCAAATCATGCCTTTCAACCCCAGAACATGTTTTTCAAGGAATAACACATATTTTAGTTCAAGGAGATACATCATCAGTAGTTGGATTAGCATTGAATGGTTTACATAGAAAAATACCAGTAATTCATTTAGAAGCTGGATTAAGAACCAACGATTATAATAATCCTTACCCAGAAGAAAATAATAGAAGGATTGTTTCTACCATAGCACAAATACATTTATGCCCAACAAGTTTAAATTACCGTAATTTAGAAGAAGAAAATATTTTAGGTAATAAATTCATTGTGGGTAATACTGTCTTAGATGAAATGTTAGAATATAGAAAAAACATGGAATACCAAGACAAGATTCTCGTTACTTTACATAGAAGGGAAAATCATGATAAAATGGATAAATGGTTTAAAGAATTAGAAGACTTGGCTCTATATCATCAAGATTTGAAATTTATTTTACCGATTCACCCAAACCCCAATGTAACAAAACATAGACACATATTAAAAAGAGTTAACGTAATTGAACCGTTGAGTAGGGATTCGCTTTTAGAATTACTATCTAAATGTAAAATGGTAATAACTGATAGTGGTGGCATTCAAGAAGAATGTTCTTTCTTAAATAAAAAATGTTTAGTATGTAGAGAAACAACTGAAAGACCAGAAGTATTAGGTTTATCAAGCTTTATTGTTAAATCCCCAGATAATTTATTTGACTTATTTAATACACATTTGAACGATTATAAAATAGAAATTGAATCACCATATGGTGATGGTAAAGCATCGGAAAAAATTTGTAAAATATTAAAGAATTATGGAGTATAAGGTATTGGTGTTAGGTGATGGATTACTAGGTTCCGAATTGATTAAACAAACTGGTTGGGATTATTTATCTAGGAAGAAAAATGGTATTGATATTAAAGATTTCGATTCGTGGAAGCATAATATGTTAAATTACGATATAATCATAAATTGTATTGCTGACACAAATACCTATTCCAATGAAAAAGAATCACATTGGAACACCAACTATAAATTTGTTGATTATCTAATTACCTTTTGTAATAAAACAGGGACCAAACTTGTCCATATTTCAACTGACTATGTTTATGTAAATTCCATTGCTGATGCATCAGAAAATGATGTGCCAGTACATTCAAGTAATTGGTATAGTTATACCAAGCTTTTAGCCGATGGTTTAATTGAGCTTAAATGTGATAATTATTTGATTTGTAGGTGCAGTCATAAACCAACTCCATTTAAATATCCTGAAGCTTGGGTTGACTTTGTTGGAAACTTTGATTATGTTGATAAGATATCAAGTCTAATTATTGATTTGGTTAAGAAAGAGGCTAATGGTATTTATAATGTAGGGACTGAATTAAAAAATATGTATGAATTAGCCAATAAGACTAGAAAAATTTCTGGAATATTTAAACCAGAACATGTACCAGATGATGTCTCAATGGATATTAAAAAATTGAAAAAATGCTTAGATATTTAAAAAATAAAATGGCTATATTATCACTAGCTTTGTCTAGAGTTGAAAAACAATCCTTAAATCAAAAATCTGATGCTTTGGGCACCGAAGGTGCCATGGAACAAAGTTATCACCAAGGTATGTTAGCTGATGCCTTATTAAGGGGTGAAATCACTATGCCAGTAAAAGAATTAAGATGGCGTTTATACAAAGTATTAAGCGAATCAAAAAATAGAACAGCTAAAATAACGGGTTATGATAAAGATGGTTTACCAATAGTAGAAACATACACCATCGAGAAATATAAATTAGATAAGATAAAATGTGATAATTTTGACCCATATCCAGTTGAACTTGTGGTTAGTAATAATGATATAATGAAATCAACTTATGAGACTTTTAGTAATGAAAAATTAAAAGTTCATACTGAAAAAGAAATTGAAACCTTTGATGAAACCAATGAGATGTTTGATTTAGTATCTAATAAGAAATACACAACTAATAACTTTGGAGAAATAATTGAAGAGGAAGAGGAAGAGGAAAAAGAACCAACTAGAACATTGGGTCAAATTACTTTTGATGATATGGTGGCTACAATGAGAACTAAAAAGACTCTATATGTGCACAGGGAACTAAAACCAAAATTTGAAATTGAATATTATACTAAGAAGATGTTGGTTAGAACTATAAATGAAGATAAAAAATTATTGGAATTTTATTTATCTTCATATCCAGATGAATTTGATAGGAAAACACGATTATTAATTTCAGAAATTAAAAAAAGTATTAAAAACCCCAGAGCATCAGATATACTAGATATTAAAAAGGTTGGGTTTATTTCAGATAAGACAATTGGTTCAATCGATGGGTTAGAATATGAATATGAGATTAAACACTTTGATAAGATAGTAGAATTCAACGGACATTACGTTATTAAGTTTGTGGCTGAAGCGACAATAAAGGGTGAAAATATATTCGAAAAGTATAAATTAGCGGAATTAGAAAAGCGTTACGAAAATAAAGAAGCAAAAAAACGATAGTTTTTGTTTAGTTTTTAAAATTTGTAAGTATATTTAATGTGAGTTATCAAACAGCTCACATTTTTTTATGACAAAAAAACGAAACGGACAGGTACCACAAATTAGTGAAAAGGTGAGACCTGTAAATGAAATTTTACCAACTAAAGTAAGATTAAAGTGCAAAAACACCAAACAAAAAGACTTTGTAAATCTAATTAAAGAAAAAGAAATCGTTCTTTGTTCTGGCCCCGCTGGTGTTGGTAAGAGCTTCGTAGCAATCGCAGTAGCTTTAGAATTACTTCAAGACCCCACCAATTCATTTAATAAAATTTTAATAGTTAAACCAGCAATTGAAGCTGAAGAGAATTTAGGATTCTTGCCAGGTAATCTAAAAGAAAAACTAGAACCTTATTTAGCTTCATCAATTGATATCGTAGATAAAATAATTGGTGAAGATGCTAGAAGAAAATTAGAAGATTCTAAAGAATTAATGGCAGAACCTTTAGGGTTTATTAGAGGTAAAAGTATAGATAATTCAATCTTAATTGGTGAAGAAGGGCAAAATACATCACCGTCTCAAATGAAAAGCTTATTAACTAGAATTGGATATGGTTCAAAGTATATCATTTCTGGTGATATGGACCAATCTGATAGATATGATGATGCCACTAAAACAGGTTTATATGACGCAATGAATAGACATAGAAATATTGAAGAGATTGGTTTCTTTGAATTTGATGAAAACGACATTGTTAGGAACCCATTAATAACTAAAATGGTTAATAACTATAAAAAAACGAATAAAGATAAATAATTCTCAATTTTTATTTACTTTGAGTTATTTTTCATTAAACTAATACAATGAGAATAGGAATAACATTAAACGAAGTTATTAGAGACTTCATAGGACAATTAAAATATGTCTATGGGAAATACTACCAAAAAGATTTGGAAGATGTTGAAATAGAAGAATGGGATTTACTTAAATACTTTAAATTCCCTTCTGAAGAGAAACTAAACGAATTTCTTTATAGTGAGGCACCCATGGAGATTTTCGCACATGCGGACCAATTACATACGAACATTGGGCCTATATTAAATAGGTTTATTTCGGATATTAACGATGAAGAAGAACACGAGGTAATTATTATAAGTCGAGACGCTCATAAAAGCCGACCTTCAACACTTTTCTTTTTATCTAAATTAGGATTTACAGGTGATAATATAAGATTTGTCATGGACACTTCTAAAAAATGGGATGGTATTGATATTTTAGTAACAGCCAACCCGATAGCTTTAGAAGCTAAACCAGAAGGTAAAATATCCGTAAAAATAAAAACTTCTTATAACAAAAACTCTAAAGCCGATTACGAGCTGGAAAATATTTTAGAATTTGTTAATGATGAAGAAACATTTAATAAAATTATAAACAATGATTAAATTATTCGGTGAACATTATTTTATAGACTTTGAAGAATTGGATAACTTCTTACTTTTAGATAAAGATGAGAAAGATAAAATAACAACAACCAAAACAACAGAAACTTTTAATGACCATGGAAAGTCTTCTGGTGTTGTTGTAGAAAATAAAGAACACATAAAACATAAAGAAATTAATGGAGTTAAATTTGAACTAGTTAGAAGTTTTATATCCGACTTGGGAGATGAACAAGAAGCTGATTCAATGTTAGCATCAAATAGCTTAAAAGAAACAAGTGTTAGATTTAAATTAGCTTTTAACACTTTATTAATATATGGTATACTTAAAAAAATGGATTAAAAATGGAAAATAAACAAGAAAAAATTTTAGAATTTGTTGAAAGAATTGATAATAATGACTTCGGTTTTTATTTCTTTACTTTGGACACAAAAGGGAACCCACTTGCTGGGATTGCCAATATTTATGAACACGTAAAAGTCTTAAATGAATTAGGTTATAAGGCTTATATTTTACATGATAAAGATGATTATCACGGTGTCGGTGAATGGTTAGGCGAAAGTTACGCTAAATTACCTCACGTATCAATAGAAAAAAAAGAATTAAATTTAAGTCCTATTGATTATTTGATTATCCCAGAAATATTCGCTAACGTGATGGAATCTGTTAAAGATTTCCCATGTAAAAAAATTGTACTTTCACAATCATATAATGCTATTCTAGAATTATTAAGAATAGGTGAAAGATGGGATTTTACTTATGGATTTAGAGATATAATAACTACAAGTCAAAAACAAGGTGATTACATTAAAAGATTATTCCCAAGTGTGATTAACCATATTATCCCACCATCAATTCCTGATTATTTCAAACCGAGTAACAAATTGAAGAAACCGATTATCTCTATTTTAACTAGAGACCAAAAATCAGCATTAAGGATTATTAAATCATTCTACTTACAATATCCTATGTATAAATGGTTATCATTTAGGGAATTAAGAGGGTTGCCTAGAAAAACATTTGCAGAACAATTAGGGCAATCCTGTTTAGCTGTATGGGTTGATGACATTTCAAGTTTTGGTACGTTCCCATTAGAATGTATTCAATCTGATACACCAGTTGTTGGTAAAATCCCTGATATGGTACCAGATTGGATGGAAGATGAAGGTTCAACCACATCAAACATTAAATTAAAAAATAATGGTATTTGGACCAACGATATTTTAGCAGTCCCAACATTGATTGCTGACTATATGAGGGCTTGGTTAGAAGATTCGATTCCTCAAGAATTTATAGATGGAATTAATGCATCTAAAGACCAATTTACTGAAGAAATTGTAAATGAGAAAATAAAGAATGTTTACGGAAACTTCGTTCAAAAAAGAAAAGAAGAATTTGAAACATTACTAAAAATAGAAGAAAAAACCAAATAAGATGAAAGAAGAAAATCAAATAAGTATAATTATCCCAGTATTCAATGCTGATGAAACCTTTTTAAAGAGAGCAATTCTTAGTGTTTCTAAACAAATAGTAACACCAGATGCGTTAATTTTAGTTGTTAAAAAAGACTCTGATGATGTAAAATTAGTAGAAAAATTAACAAAAGAGATAAAAGTGCTTAATTATCAGATAGTTATTAATGAAGGCAATACAAATTTTCAAGCCCAATTAAATTTAGGTGTAAAAGAATGTAAAACCGATTGGTTTATATTTCTTGAGCAAGATGATGAATTGGCCAGAATATGGGTTAATAATGTAATCGACTATAGATTGGACCAACCGAATGTTAATATCTTTTTACCAATGGTATTAGATGTAACACCAGCGGACCAATTTTTGAACTTTACAAATGAAGCCGTTTGGGCATCCCAATTCTCTGATGAACTTGGAATTTTAGACAATGCATCTTTATTAAGATATCAAAATTTTAATATCGATGGTATGGCAGTACTTAAAGAAGCCTACGAAGAATATGGTGGGCTTAAAGAAAGTATGAAATTAAGCTTTATCTATGAATTCTTATTAAGAATGACCCATAACCCATGTAGAGTTATGGTAATACCTAAATTAGCGTACAAACACGTAAACGAAAGAGAAGGTAGTCTTTGGAGTACATATAAAAAAGAACTTTCCCTAGATGAATCAAGATGGTGGTTAAGTTTGGCTAAGAAAGAATGTTATCATCTTGATGATAGAAACATTCTTTACAAAAAAAAGGACTAAGTATTAATGACTAAACGAAGAGGTCGTAAAAGAAAAAATGGTTTATATTTTGGTGCAGTACAAGAAAAAGCAGTTGTAGAATTTTTAAATGAAGAAGACCCAGCAATTAGAAATAAAATTTATAATGAGCATTTAAGAGATGCATTTGACACCATGATTGATTCAATCATTAGACGTTATAAATTATATAGAAACAGCTATTCATTTGAAGCTATTCACAGTGATACTTTATCATACCTTATACTGAAAGCAGATAAATTCGATTCCAGTAAGGGTAAACGTGCCTATTCTTATTATGGTACCATATGTAAACATTATCTTTTAGGTTTATTAATAAAGGACGATAAACAGTTAAATCAAATGGCTGATTTCGATTCTTCAATGTCAACAATACATAAACAAGACGATTATGTATATTCATTACCCGAAAGTGATTACGGGTTATCTGATTTAATAGACACTATCATAGAAGAACTTAAAATAGAACTTAAAACCAATGAAAATGATAGTAAGAAGAAGTTAACTGAAAATGAAAGAAAAGTAGGTGAAGCGTTAGTTGATATACTTAGTGAGTGGGAAAACCTATTTGAATCTTTACAAGGTGGTAGTAAATTCAATAAAAATATGATTTTAGCTACCATTAGGGAAAACACCAACCTTGTAACTAAAGATATTAGACTTGCAATGCGTAGGTATAAAAATATTTACAACCTAATCAAAGAAGATAAAATAGATAAGGGTTATTTGTAATAAAAGCCTAAAACCACCTATTTATAATAAAAAGATATATTATGCCCAGAGCCACAAAACAAAAAATAGAAATTAATAACAGCAATTCTCTTCAGAATATAATGCAAGAAGTTTACAATAATGCTTGCGGTATGATTCAAGATGCTCAAAAAGTAATCAATGAAGTTGATTCTGGTTCATCACCAGAAGATGTTGATGATTGGGTTAAAATAGCCAAAGCAAAAACAGACGCTTTAAAACTTAAGGATTCAGCAATAAAAATCAAATTAGATGTTGGTAAATTACAAAGTGATATCATTAAACATAATGGTGATATTGCTGCGGCAGTTGGTAATAACCAAGAAATTGTTAGTAAAGATAGTTTTGCCAGAATTAGAGAAATGGTTAACAATAGAGACTCAAAATCTGAATAAAATTTTATAATGGATGTTACTAGAGAAAAATCTAATGTATTCGGTCAAATAGCTGCATTAAGGGTTTCCAGCGAAGGTTACCCTAAAATGTCTTTGCTGAATTCTCTAGAATCCATATCCCAAAAAACAAATAGCTTAGATTTCCTAATAGACTTACACAAGGCTTTAATTGGTTTCGAATCACTTAAAGAATCTTTAGTAGAAGTATTAACATATAATTTAGAAGAAATTGAATTAGAGATTAAAAAAGCACTTAAAAAATCTTTAAAATCTATGGTTAGTTGTAGTATAAACCCTTCTATACCACAAGACTTCATTGATAATGGAATTACATTAGAATTAAATAAAATTGATTTACTTGATATCTTTAAAGTAGACCCTTTATCTAGTGCTGGTAAATTATTTTATGATGATAGGGAAAGTTTATTAAATAGTACCGACTTCAACACATACTTGTATAACACAATCCAAGATAATGGTGGAACCAACGCTTGGGGATTACAAACAACTAATAATGAAATCCTTCAAATAAGATTTGATGAAAATGGGTCAGACGCTAACTCACCTAACAATACTATAAACGTAAAACCAAGTGATTATTACAGTAACACAGCATACAATAGAAAATTACCAGATTTAAATAATGATTATATTGATAGTATAAAGTTATTCAATCCTCAAAAATTGATTAACAATATTATTGAATCTATTTTTGGCACTCTTAGTATACACATAGGTAAAAGCAAAGAACAAATAAAAAATGAGATTAGAATTGAAGATATTATCAATAGGATTATAAATACTGATGAAGAAATCGTTATCGATGATAGTTATTTTCTTTTTAGCAACGAAGAAATAAGTTCAATTGATTATAGAGCTGAGATTAGAAGACAAGGTAAAACTATAATAACCACTTGCGGTAATGTCGAATCAACAGTATCTATTGAAAATTTATCTAATTTAAACGATGAATTAGATGATTTAAATGATGAACCTAATACTCCACAATTAATTGAAATAACCAACACTATAGTTAAAAGCGGTTTAGACACATTAGCTGATAATTCAGCCGATAATGTGAATGAAAAAGATAAGTTAAATATTAAAATTAATTTTATTGAAAAAATGTTAAAACATTTGATGTCAGCAATAGTGAATGTAATCTTATCACCAAAATTAATTATAATATTAGCCGTAAATCATGCTATTGTTTATGGTGAAACATTTAATAATACAGAAGACTTTATTAGTAAAAATAGAAGTTTAATTACTGAAGTTTTAAAAACTATTAGAAATGCGGTAATCGCTATTTTAATGGAAAAGATATTAAAACAAATAAAAATTTTAGTAACAGATAATATAATAAAAACTCAAATTGAAAGAGTTAAATTTAAAAAAGCTCAGACAGCTAGTTTAGTAGGTATACCAACTGACTTACTTAGACAAATATCTGGATTAATAACTTAAATTATGGCACAAGCAAGTTCAATGACAAACGTTATAAATACGCTAAAAGCAGCTTTCTCTGTACCTAGAACACCAATAGAGAGCATACCACCTCAATTACTTTTGGTTGGTGCTAGATTAAGACCAGGTTTAAGTTCTAGAAATGTAGCCGCTAGAGTTATAGCTAGACAATCAGAAACTGGTGCGCCAGTAGGTGATATTTTTTCTGAAAATTCCAACGTTATGGAATCAATGATTGTTGTAATTGTTGAAGAGGTAATCAGTGCTTTACAGTTAGATGCTAAAATAGAAATTGTTGTTCCACCTGGTGTTCAGGTAACCACAACAGGTTTAGGTAATATGGGTGGCCCTGTTATAAGTCAAGGCGCAACAACAGCGATAGCTAAAGGTGAAGGCGTAATTAGATAATTATGAATTACGAAGAAATGTCAAATACAGAGATAATTACTATTCATATAGAAATGAATGAAGAATATGAGGCTATCAAAACCCAAATCCTTCAACTCGTAGAAAAAATGGATAGAATGGATGTTGAATATGCTAAAGGAAAAGCAGTTTTAAATAAAAGATTACAAAGATAATGAGTAATAAATATGCATATGGTGGTGGCAGTATATATAATAAAGGCTCTAAGAGGCGTTTAGAGAGCACTATATACTATTATGGCAAGGTTGTGTCCAATTTTGATGAAGTGGGCGCAAATCGCATTAAAGTGCGTATTACTGGCGTTGATGACACTATTGTTAACGATGAGTTAACCTACGCATTCCCAATGTTGCAAAAATTCTTTCATGTTGTACCAAAAGTAGGTGAAACTGTTTTGGTATTTATTCCAGATAGTAGAAATCCTTTCATTGATAGATTATATTTAGGCCCAATTATTTCTCAACCGCAAAATTTATTAAAAGATAGTGAATTATTTTCTTCTAAATCAACTTTAAGTAGTGGAATAAAACAAGCTCAACCAGCACCGTTTACCATACCTGAAAATAAAGGTGTTTACCCTAATATAACCGATATCGCCATTCAAGGTAGAAACAATTCTGATATAATTCTTAAAGAAAAACAAGTATTACTTAGAGCTGGACAATTTGATTCAAATATATCAAAAGGAGAAATTCCTAAATTCAATTTAATAAATCCATCATATATTCAAATTAAGCATGATGTGGTATTGGTTGAAAAAACGGAAAATAGGGCTACCGAATTTGGTGGTACCATAAACGTGGTGAGCAATAAAATTAATTTATTGACTCATAAAAATGGAACACCAAGATTTAAATTGAATAACCAAGATGATATGGTTACTGATGAAGAAATTCAAAAGATTATAAATGAAGCACACCCATTGGTCTTTGGCGATAACTTAATCGATTTTATAAAAATATTAATAAACGCATTCACAAATCATGTGCATGCATATCCAGGTATGAAACCACAAGACCTTTCTGGTTCTAATGATATTGATAAATTGCTTGAATACAATTTACAATCATTACTATCTAAAAATATACGGATTAATTAATATTATTAGATATTTATTATAAAAACAAGTAATGGTAATAAGAACATATTTTGACAGGAACAATACTTTAGTGTATAACCAAACTACAAACACTGGTAAAAATCCTGTAGCTGAATTATTTTATGGTGGTGTTCCAGAAACGAAAAATCCACTATTCACAAGATATATTTTTCAATTCGATACTTCAAGAATTGAAGGATTTAGGTCAAAAGGTATGTTCCCAGATTTATCTAAAATAACCCACACTCTTAGAATGACCAACACAAGTACATTTGATGAAACTTTATTGGGAAAAGAAACAGGTGATGGTAAAGATAGAAATTCTTCATTCAACTTAAACTTATTCGCAGTAAATCAAGATTGGGATGAGGGTATTGGTTATGATTTTGCTGGTCAAAAATATTTTTCATTATCTGATGCAACAGTATTAAGTAATGCCGCATCAAATTGGGGTGAAGCTCAAACTGGAACCGATTGGAGTAATAGTGGTGTATTTAGTGCTTGGACAGGCATAACTATTTTAGCCACACAACATTTCGAAGATGGTAATGAAAATCTTGAAATTGATATTACTAATATTGTAAATGCTTACTTAACAGGTGGTACAAATTATGGTTTGGGTTTAGCATTCGATGAAGGTATGGAAATATCCATTGAAGATAATCTAAAATATGTCGGTTTCTTTACCAGACATACACAAACATTCTATGAGCCTTATATAGAAACAAGATATGCAGATTCTATCATAGATAATAGAGGTAATTTTTACTTAGATAAACTTAACAAACTTTATTTATATGTTAATTTAGGTGGCGTACCAACTGATGTAGATTCTATGTCAGGCATGGGCGTAACTATTTTAGACAATGCTGGTGAAACTTTTTCATCATTTACAAGTAGTGACATCACTCATGTAACTCAAGGAGTATATTCAATTGAATTATTGGTACCTACCACAAATGTTGGTTGTGTATTATATGAAGATATTTGGACTGGAGTAACCATCAATGGAATTACTAGACCAGCCATTGAATTAGAATTTGAGTTGAAATCTGCTGATGGTTATTATAACATCGGTTCTGATTCTTCAGTACCTAAACAGTTCACTTTTAACGTTTCAGGTATTAAAGATAAAGAAAAAATCAATAGGGGTGATATAAGGAAAGTTAGAATTATGGCTAGAGTTCCTTACACAACAAACCAACAAGAAGTGTTGGATTCATTAGAATATAGGCTATATACCAGAGAAGGTAAAGCTGAATATACAGTTATTGATTATGCGCCAGTAGAATTGGCATTTAACTACAATTATTTCTTATTAGATACAGCTAGTCTTGTCCCAACAAGATACTACTTAGATGTTAAAGCAACATCAAGCTACGAAGTGACCACAACTAAAAATATTATTAGTTTTGACATTACGAGCCAAGTAGATGAAAGAAAGGGTTAAAATAGAAGATTCTAAATGTATCAACACTAAATGTCCAATAAATCAATATTGCTACACTTACAATAATTCAGCAACCAAAATAGTTTGGTTCGACTTCTTTTATATTAACAAAAACCACATGGGTTGTGATTTTTATTCAAAATTATAGTTTACTTATTTGAAATTTTAGGTTCATAATTAAGCTTTGAATATTTTATTTCTAAGTCCAGAAACATCAATTTCTTTATCTTCAATTTCTAATGCCTCAATTTTTATTGGGGTATTTTTAAATAGAGTGATTTCTCTTTCATCTTCACCAATTTGCGGGTCTATATTGGCTATAATAGTTTGATTCCAATCAACATAACTTTGATTTATTGAAGTTTGAATTTTAATTCGTTTTCCAGCACCACCCCAATGAGCCTCAGCCGAATTTTTATCAAAGGACCAATATCTGCCTAAACGTTTAGCTTCTCTAGGTAATGATTGAATCCATTTATCATCAACAGTCATTTCACGCCAAATGGTGATTATATCACCATCAATATAATCTTGAATATCACTTATAAATTGCTCAATTCTATATTCAACTTCATATGTTATCCATTGTTTAAATCTATCCAATTCAAGGATTTCATCTTCATCCATATCCATCAAGGCTTCTTTTTCTTCTGAGTTTAGATTATAATCATCTTGCATTTCATATTTAAACATCGTTACAGGTGTTTCCGTAGAACTAGATAACCACGAATCAACGATTTTCTTAACATTAAAGTCTTGTAATGAAATGTTTGAAATGGGCATTTCATTCATTAAACCTTCCCTTAATAACTTTTTAATTGATTGTGACATACTATAAATAGTTTATTCCCCATAATTGTTTACATTTTTTTATTTTTTCATATATTTATTTATAACGTGATTGAACTAGCGTGTTAGTCTTGAGTCGCAAATCGACTTTAGAGTTATCCAAAAGGTAACGAAAATATTAGCACATTAATTTTAAATTAAAAAGTAATTATGACAATTAAAACAATTTCGGATAAAAATCCGACAGCTAATCTTGCTATCAATAGAAGTAGGATTAAAAAGTATGGGAAGAATAAGAGTATTCCTTCATACTATTTAGAAAAGGGACAAGAGTTCCAAATCGAACTGTACAATCCAACTCAGGAAAAAGTACTTACAACAATCAAATTAAATAACAAACCAATTTCAGGTGGCTTAGTTTTAAGACCAGGTGAACGTGTATTCCTTGATAGGTTTTTAGACACAAACAAAAAGTTTCTATTTGATACCTATAAAGTGGATAATACCAAATCTTCACGAAAAGCTATTGAACCTAATGGTGACGTAGAAATCGCATTCTTTAAAGAAATCCAAATTCAACCTTTTATGAGTTATGCTAGTGGTACCGTAACATTAGATTGGACGGATAATAGTACTGGTAATATTGGTAATTCATTTATAACCACCAATGGTAATGTTGGTATAGGAACAACTACTGACTTAAAAAATGTACTTTCTACCAATACTGGTGGAGTTACATTTTCAGGGCCAGCTGTTACAAATAGTGTTAACTGTAGTTATAACTTAAGTGATGTGGGTCAAGATTTTTATATTCCTGTTAGGGGTGTATTGAAGGGTTCTACTTTTGCAAAAGCTTTAAAATCTAGAGCTAGAAATGTAACACCTACTAAAATTGAAACTGGTAGAGTTGAACAAGGTTCAAAATCAGACCAAAGTTTATGTGAAGCAACTGGTGAATTCGAAACAAGTTCATTTCATGTTGTTAGGTATAAATTATTACC
>Ga0307378_10003091_pt1 | contig 24652 bp, 26 predicted proteins | sample UN1MG_FD_202238 | JGI IMG/M metagenome (GOLD analysis project Ga0307378, IMG submission 202238) | Soil microbial communities from Risofladan, Vaasa, Finland - UN-1 | ecosystem: Environmental > Terrestrial > Soil > Coastal area > Acid sulfate soil | place: Finland: Risofladan, Vaasa | collected...
TTCAATCGTCGGTGTTTGTTCTATTGCCGGTTCTTCGGTTGTTATTTGTTCTTCTGTGGCCAGGATTTCTTCTGTGTTTTCTTCAACAATCTCAATAATCGGTTCTGTTGGCAGTTCGATGTCCTCTAAAATTTCTTCTGGAGTTTCTTCAATTATTTGCTCGGGTAAGATTTCTTCAACTGTTGATTCTTCAATATTTTCCTGAACAATATTTTCTGCTATTTTACTTACGATTTCATTAATTTCTTCAATAATTGTTGGTTCAGTGATTTCTATAGACTCTAAAACAATAAATTCATCCAAACCAGTATTGTCAATATTTTCAAATTCTACTTCAAGATCTTCTTGATTATCTATTTCTATTTGTTCTTCTAATATGTTTGGCTTACCCGGCGTTGGAATTGGGTCAACCCAGATTGAACTGCCATCAGGTATTCTGGCATAAGATTTGTTCTCTGGAATCTGTCCATAATGGCTTACAACTTCTGAAAAATCTAAAGCCTTATCATAAATTTTAATCTCATCTATTAAACCCTTCCAATAAAATCCATTACCATAACTGCCGAGATAAAAATTATTCGAATTGTAAGTAATGTTTACAGTTGTTGCTGTCCCAGATCCGATTTCTGCGCCATCTACATAAAGCCGCACCTTTGAACCGTCATAGGTTCCTACAACATGATGCCAGTTGTTGTCCCATATTCCTGCGCCAACAGCAGGAGAGAGAACAAACCCGCCACTATGACCAATATAAAACCTCAATCCACCACTTGAACCAGTATAGAACGCGTATGATGCGAATGAACCGCTGTAATGTTTATCAATAATATATTTATATGCGCCCGGTGTTTCAGAATTTTTAACCCAGGCCTCAAGCGTAATCTGTGATGGATTTAGACTACTTGCATCAGCAACCGTTACATTGTCATTGCCATCAAAACTCAAACCATCACTAATTTTGCCACTTATAAATGTTGCCCCATCATTGATTCCATCGTTGTTGTTTCCGCTTTGGTCTAATAAATCATTATTCAATGGCAAATATAGTACCATATCATTTGTTGAGCCTGGTGTATTATTAATATTATATTCGGGCAATGCATAAGTATAAGAATCAACTAAAACATCATTTGAATTATAAAGATCTACTGTATCGCCAGTATTATTCAAAATATCATCATTCATAAACACAACCAACCAACCATTAGCGCCGATAGTTGTAGAGCTATCCAAAGTATTTGTTGACTGTATAATAATTTGATTATCTGTCGCATTTTTGATATACCAACCGGCTAAATCTAATGGATTTGATGTTTGATTGTAAATTTCAACCCATTCACCCAAAATACCATTTTGCGTATCATCGCCGATTGGATTTGGTAAAAATTCATTTAAAACAACTGGCGGGCTCCAATAATTAGCCGAAATAGTGCTTTGTATTTCCTCTGTATCATAAAATCCTTGCCCTTCCGATAACCCCTCTTGCCAACCGTTAAAAACAAATTTAAAATTACAAATTTCTCCCTGTAAATCACCTGAAGCGCCTGATGGCAAAGATACGATAAAATTCCAACTCGGCGTACTAGAGAAAGTGAACGGTCCCAGGTCAGTGAAATTCTCTAATAACCCAATATATGTGCCCGCTGTTAATTCTAAATCATTACAAAGATCACCAGAAACTTTTTCATAATTAATTTTGTATTGAAACCCCAAAGTGCCATTATTTTGAATGGTTAAATTTTTCGTTGATGAATCGCCCGGATTTAATCCACTTGGCGAAAAATCACTGCCCGTCAAACTAAAATCTAAAGTCCCAACTGAAAAAGTATTGGTATTAGAATCTTCAATGTCGCTAAAATAAGCAGTCGTTCCTCCCAATATAGAAATACCATAAAAAGCAAGACAAATAACTCCGACAAAAATTCCTATTTTGCCTAAGCCTTTTATTGTCTTTCGGAATATTCTTTTTTTATAATTTATCCACTTCATTTTCTTTTATTTCTTCTTCAACTTTTTTTATTTCTTGTTTTAATTCATTGATTTTTTCATCTTGATTTGCATCTTTTTCTCTTTTCTTCTTTTTTAATCTCATTATTTCTCTCCAAATTTTCCTGATTTCATCATTTATAATTACAACTGCAGGAATAACAATAATCAACACAAATCCCACTGGCTTTCTCACAAAATCAATTACATATCCTAAATATGGAACTTTGATAATTGTTTTGCCAATTATGTCTGATTTCTTAATTTCGCGCGAATCTACAGAATTATTGGCATCGCCTTTTGTAATATAAACTGGCTCGCCTCCAACAACTTTTATTTCTGCAATTCTGTGTGTTGTTGGTGGTATAGTTTTGGTTGTTGAGCCAAAAGTGATAATATCTCCAATTTTGTAATCGTTTACCGGCTTAGTCAGAACAATACTTCCGGTTTTTATTGTCGGTTCCATAGAACCAGACAAAACCGTCATAAATTTTATATTTCCAGTAATCGGTAAAATCGAGATTATCAACAACCCTGCAATTAACAAAATTATAATCAACACAATCCAATATAAAATTTTAAATGTTTTTTTCATGATTAAGGTCTTTACAAGTTGCTTAAATTATCCCACAAGCATAAACTTAAGCAACTAAAAAAACTTTAAAGTTAGTGAGGAACCTGATTAAGTTCAACAGTGAAACTCAAATCAGCAATATCTCCCTGAACATCATTACCGGTAGAAGTGGGCAATTCCCAATGAACGCGCAAAATAACACTAGCCCCGCTAGCCAAAAAGTAATTTGTGTTATAGGCTGTTGCTAGGCTATTTAAGGCAACCCAATTACTAACAAGTACATCACCACTTCCATTATAAATGCCATTAGCATTCTTATCAAAAAATATCATTACTTGCAGATTGTCTCCCAATTCACCTGGTTCTCCTTTGTCTCCAGTTTCAGATTCTGGATTATACCCTTCAGTGTTTGTCGCAATGATATTCAACAAATTGATATAACCGTCTACAGAACCAACATTTCTAAGAGTCAATGGTTCACCTTCAAAGTGGCCAGGAGCCATATTTGAGAAACGGAACGTACCCGTCTCGCCTTCGGTTCCGTCCTCGCTCGAATCGGTTAGGTCAAGATCTAATGTTCCTGCTGTAAATGTATTTCCAGTTGAAGTTTCTGTATCGCTAAAATATGCAATGGTTCCACCGATTACAATAGCTCCCACTACCCCCACGATTGCTAAACTTAATATAATTTTTTTCATATTTTTTATTTTTACCCTGTTAAATTTCGCCTACGGCGAACCCGCTTCGCGGGATTTAACGGGGTGAACTTAATTTATTATTTTATTGTTTTCCTCTTATCCCGACCTTTGGAATTGTTTATAAGCGAAACAAAAAACCCTTTCTTTGACCCCTCAAAAGAGGGCTTTGGAAAAGGTCCCTAACTCGCTCTGATAAGTTAGACATTGTCTAATTATCATTTATTTAAAAACTACCAAATCAAACTCCCTCCTAATGGATAAAGTCCTCCTTGGTAGCTTTGTCTTACAATCTTAGTTTAGCGCATTTAAAACCCTTGTCAATAGACAAAATAAAAATAAGGCGGGAACAAGCGTTCCCACCTTTCATTGATCAAAATCTTTCCCAAGGATTCCTCTTCTTGCAAGATAGTAGTATGTCATAATAAATATGAACTAAAACTGCCTCAATTTGTGTTTGTTTTAATGTTTTTGACAAAGATACACCCTCCCTACATACCATAACTTCTTTGCCGATTTTGAATTCGCTTTTTGTCCCATTAGACGTAAACTTAAGAACTAATTCTCCTTCTAAAATATTGGCAAATAAATTGAATTTCCTTAATCCTCCTTCTTTGGAAATTACAATTCCTTTTTCCAATACTTCTAAACTCATAATCATTATCATTATTATGTGCCTCCCTTTTAAATGTTCAATTTGAGTTTTATATTATAGACAAAATAAAAAGAAAAGTAAAGATTGATAGCCCCAACCGGAGTTGAACCGGTGTTTTCAGAATGAGAATCTGATGTCCTAACCACTAGACGATGGGGCCTTAATACTAAATTTTCACTATTTCTTCAATCACCTTCTCCATTTCCATTGACCGCGAACCCTTTACTAAAATTATATCATTTTCTTTCAATTCTTTTTGCACTGCCAATTTTGCTTGTTCAGAATTCGGAAACTGGAAAATTTTATTGCTGTCAAAGCCAACGCTTATTGCGCCCTCAGTAACAAACCCAGCGCGATTGCCAACAGTAAAAATCAAATCAGCAATTCCTGCTGCCTTTTTACCAATTTTTATATGCGCTTCCGACGAGTATCTGCCAATTTCCAACATATCTCCCAAAACAACTATTTTACGTTTCCCTTCAAAAATTCTCAAAGCATCTAAACCAGCTTCCATTGAAAGCAAAGCTGCATTATAAGAATCATCAACAATTAGAGTATTTTTGATACCTCTTAATAGGCGCATTCTGCCTGGCATTGGTTCAATCTGTTTCAATGCTTCGGAAATTTCAACCAAGTTCACATTGAAAATAATTCCAACTGCCGCAGCTGCCATGGCTGAGTATAAATGCTGGTAGCCCAGGACATTTATCAATTTTGCCGGAACGCTACTTCCTTTAAAATCTAATTTAAAATTCAACTCGCTGATATTTTTACCCTGGTTAATAATCTTTAATTCGTAGTTTGTTGCTTTAACATCAGCCTTTTTATCTAAACCATAAGTCATTGTTTTGACATTTATATTTCCTGGCATTCTTCTTACTCTTTCATCATCATAATTTAAAACTGCAATCCCTCCTTTATCCATCATTTTCAACAAAGTTCCTTTCTCTTCAGCAACTTTTTCCGGACTTTCAAAAAATTCAACATGCACTGGAATTTCACCGACTGCGGTTATTACGCCGACTTTATAATGCACAAAATCCAATAAATATTTTATATCCCCTGGCTTATCAGCTCCCATTTCTAAAATCAAAAAATCGGGATAATTAACTCTGAAAATAATCATCCAGAACATCTTTATAAATTTCGGAATCCAGAGAAAAATTGACCTACCGGCAGTTTCCAGATTAAAAATTGTCAGAGGCACGCCAAACTCGTTATTATAATTCCTGTAATTGCGCCTTACTCTTTTTTCTCCAAAATGGCTTTTTAAAACAGAATAAATCGCCTCCTTTGTTGAGGTTTTTCCAACGCTGCCAGTAATAGCAATAACCACTGGCTTATATTTATTAAGCGCAATTTTAGCCAATATTTTTAATATTTTCTGTAAAATTTTTCTCATATTATTCACTCGGCGGAATTCCGTAATAATTCAAAATATATTTTGTTATTTCGCCAAACAATGGAGCTGCAGTACTCTCAGCGAAACGCGCGCCAATCGGCTTGTCCAATTTAACTATCATTGAAAATCTAGCTTCAAAAGCCGGAAAAAATCCAGCCACAGTATGAATTGTTTCCTCGGAATATCCTCCCTTTTCAGGAATCTGTGCTGTTCCGGTCTTGGCAGCAATTGAATATCCATCAACCCCAGCTCTCTCTGTGTGACCGTTTTCCACCACACTTACTAATATTGCAGTCAAGCGCGAAGTTGTTTCTGATGAAATTACTCTTCTTACTTCTTGCGGTTCAATTGTTTCTTCTTTGTCTTTTTTAATAATTTTATCAACCACATAGGGTTTCATTAATACTCCGTCATTGGCAATCGCGCCGAAAGCAACAACAATCTGAAGCGGAGTAATGGCAATCCCCTGGCCAAAAGAAGCAGTAGCAAATTCCAAGTCCCTGTTTGTTTTTAAGTTTGAAATATTTCCGTTGACTTCTCCATTTAAATCTATGCCCGTTTTGTTCGCAAAACCGAATTTCTCAACATATTCTTTAAAAGCTGATTTGCCTAATTTCTGTTGAGCAAACACTGCACCGGTATTTAAGGATTTTTCCAGAACCTGAGTCATGGTCTGAATCCCCTCCCCTTTCTGTAGGGCATTTTCTATAACATGCCCGCTGATTTCTACTTTTCCTTTATCATTATAGGTAGTTTGGGGATTAACAACTCCCTTGTCAAGCGCCCCCGCCATGGTAATCGCCTTAAAAACAGACCCTGGCTCATATAAATCATGAATTGCGGAATTGGCAAAAACGCTTATGTTTTCTACGCTACCGTATTCGTTCGGATTGAATTTCGGCCAGTTAGCCATTGCCTTAATTGCCCCAGTTTTAACATCCATCACGATTATTGTACCGCCAGTTGAATGGAATTTATCAATATATTCTTTTAATTTTTGCTCCGCAAAGAATTGGATATTAGAATCAACGGTCAAAACCAAATCAGCGCCATCTTCTGCTTTTTTGATTATTTCTTTATTTACAGTAATTAATTGACCCTTGCTGTCTCTCTCGACTATTGCCACTCCTATTTTGCCGGAAAGATATTCATTATAGGACTCTTCAATTCCGTATTGACCTTCGCTCTCTTCTTCTTCATTCTGACGCACAAAACCGAGTAAATGACAGGCTAATTCATCTGAAGGAAAATATCTTTTTGGCTCGGTTTCAAAATATATCCCTTCTAAATTTAAATTTTTTATTTCTTTAATTGTATATTCGTCAACTTTACTTTTTAGCGGCTCGTATGGATCGTTATCCTTATATATTCTTTCTTTTATTTTTTCTGCATCAATTCCTAAAAGAGGAGATAACAATTCTGCGGTCTCCTCTTTCTCTAAAATATCTTTAGGGACAGCGTATACTTTATAAAAATCTTTGTTTATCGCAACCAAATATTCATCCTGTAGAATAATTTCTCCCCTTTTAGGAAGAATTTTTTTAGTTGTCTGCTGCTGCTCGATTGCCCTAGATTCGTAAGAACTATGTTTTAAAATTTGAAGCGTAAATAGGCGAAAAGTTACAGCTGAAAAACAAAAAAAAATTACAAAAATCAATATATAAAAACGCCAATTTTTCATACTTATTTTATTTCATTGCACTGACTTTAGGCAAGGATACATATTCAATCTTCTGTGCCTTGACCATCTCCAAATCTTCGCTCATCGCCTCTAAAACATTAATTGATTTTAAATTAGAAACTTCAACTTGAAGACTTTTATTTATTGTATCCAATTCATTTGCCTGTTTTTGTAAGCTTCTTATTTTATATCCTTTTACAGCAATATTATTCGTTGCAAAAACATATAAAAAACCAGCAAGAAAAACAGTAAAAATCAAAACACTAGCCGTGCATTTTCTGGTTTTTCTAGTTTGAAAAGATTCTGTTTTGTAAACAGAGCACCGTGAATGGACAATATTTGAATGGACTAAATTTGCTACAGTCATATACTTATCGCTGCTCGCAGTTTTGCGCTGCGGCTACGAGGATTAACTTCATTTTCTGCCTTTCCGGCAGTAATTGGCTTTTTGGTTAAAATCCGCAATATACCTTGCTTTTCTTTTTCTTTAAAGAACCTTTTGACAACTCCATCTTCTAACGAGTGAAAAGAAACCACTACGATTCTACCCTCCTTGTTTAAAATTTGAAGTGCTTGTTCTAATCCTTTTTTCAGATTTTCCAATTCATCATTAACCACAATTCTTAATGCCTGAAAGATTCTTGCTGCCACGCGGGTAATATTACCTCTTCTTGTTTTGGAATATGGAATACTTCTTTTAATTATCTCAAATAATTGTAATGTTGTTTTGATTGGACTCAACCCTCTTTGTCGGACAATCTTCTGTACAATCTTTCTGGCAAATCGTTCTTCTCCGTATTTTTTAAAAATCTCCAATAAGCTTTCTTCCGGCCAGGTATTGATTATTTCCTGGGCAGTGACCACTTGTCCGCCGTTTAAAATCATTGTCAGGGGTTCGTCTTTTTTAAATGTAAATCCTTTCCCGCTTTCCTCTATCTGCCAACTTGACAAACCAAGGTCAAATAAGATTCCGTCTATTTTATTAAAATTATTTTCTTCGGCAATTCTTTTTAAATCTTTGAAATTCCCTCCCACCAATACAAATCCTTCTATGGCTTTGATTCTTTTCAGTGATTCGTAATCAATATCTATTCCTAAAACTTTTCCGTCGGGCTTTGTTTTTTCCAAGATTACCGAACTATGTCCAGCATCTCCAATTGTGCAATCTATAAAATTCTGTCCTGGTTGAGGATTTAAATATTCAATTACTTCCTTTAAAAGGACTGATTTGTGCATAGAATGTTAAACGCCCAGTTCGCCCAATCGTTCAGCAATATTATCAACTTCCTTTTCGCTTTGACTCTTAAACAGATTCCATCTGGCTTGATCCCAAATTTCCAAACGATTATAAATTCCGGCGATTACCACATTCTTTTTTAATTGGGCGTATTTTTTTAAATAATCAGGGACAAGAACCCTACCTAAAGTATCTAAGTCAACTTCGCTTGCTCCTGCAAGCATTAACCTACTAAAACCTCTGGGGTCTTTTTGACTAATCGGCAAATTACTTAATTTTTCTGCTAGTTTCTGCCATTCTTTTGACGGAAAAACAAAAAGACAGTTATCCAGTCCCCTGGTAATAACTGCCTTAGCACCAAGCTCCTTCCTTAGTTTGGAAGGTATAGCTAATCTCTTTTTATCATCTATCGTGTGTACGTATTCGCCAATTAACATAACTTATCCCCCGTTTGTTTTAATTATTAACACTTTTATCCACAATCTAACACTCTATTTAAATCTTATTCCACTTAATTACCATTGTCAACCCCCCGACTACGCTCGGGGCAAGTCCCTTGCGAAAACTAAAAATTAGCTTTAAAAAGCTAATTTTTAAGCATCCGCTAAAAAACTTATACACATTTTATTCACATTGGCTCTTTTATCTCATTTGTATTTATTTCCACAAAGTCCCCACGTTTCAAATTCTGTTCAAGAATTATTTTCGCCACCCTGCTTTCAACTTCATCCTGAATTACTCTTCTCATTGGTCTAGCTCCGAATTCAGGTTTATATCCCAATTTTACAATTTTTTCTACCAAATCCGAATTCACTATTAAACGCACTCCTGTTCCTTCCATTAATCGCTTAGACAAATCATTCATCATCAAAACTGCAATCTTAATTAAATCATCGTGAGACAATGGCTTAAATACCACCACCGCATCAAAACGATTTAAAAATTCTGCTCTGAAAATTTTCTCTTTCATTAGATAATCAACCAAATCTTCTTTAAAAGACGCCAAATTCCTTCCTTGCCTTACGCACTGTCTAATTAATTCTGAGCCCGCATTCGAAGTACCGATAATAATTGATTCGGCAAAATTTACTCTCTTGCCAAAAGCATCAGTCAGCCAGCCCTCGTCTAAAACCTGAAGAAAAAGATTCAAAATATTGGGATGGGCTTTTTCAATTTCATCCAAAAGAATTAAGGAAAAGGGGTCATCATTCACCGCATTGGTCAAAAGCCCTGACTCGCCTTTTTCCTCTGACCCGATTAATCTGTTAATAGTAGAAATTTCCTGATATTCAGACATATCAAATCTAATCATTTTACTATCTGAACCAAAATACGCTTCAGCCAAAGCTTTTGAGGTTTCGGTCTTGCCAACTCCAGTCGGCCCAAGAAATAAGAAACTGCCAATTGGCCTTTTCTTGGATTTCATTCCAACCCTTGCCCTTCTCATTGCCTGGGAGATGACTTTCACTGCTTCTTCCTGGTCAATAATTCTTTCATGAATTCTTTCTTCAAGATGCAGAAGTTTTTTCTTTTCATCCTCTTGGATTGCGCCTATTGGTATTTCGACCCGCTCTGAAATAATTTTATTTACATACTCCGGCAAAACTGCCTTTTCTCTTTTTTGTTTTGTATAAACCAAAACCTCGGTTAAAATATCAACAGCTTTGGCAGGAAACGGCTTATCTGCCATATAACGGTCTGTCAGTTTGATAATGTCTCGCAAAATCCGATAACTTATAAAAATATCATATCTTTTTTCAAGTCCTGGCAGCATGTCCTCAAGAATAAAGATTGTCTGTTTTGGGGTCGGCTGGCTCATCTCTACTTTAACGAACAAATTTTTGACCGAGGTATTGTTTTTAATGTATTTATGCCAGCCATCAATAGTGGTTAATCCGATAATCTGAAAATTCGGCGAATTCAGATACGGCAACAGGACTGAAGTAATATCAACAGCGCCCGGACCCTTTTCGTAGCCCAAATAATTGTGAATCTCGTCAATAATCAAAATAATGTTGCCGGCGCTTATTGCTTCGGTAAATATTATTCTTAATCTTTCCAGAATGTCGCCAGAACTGTTTAGCCCTGCCAATACTGCCTGCATATCCAGTTCCAATACTCGCTTATCATTTAAATTCTGAAAACTTCTTCCTTCAACAACTTTTTTGGCAAAGCCGTAAGCAATAGTTGAACGACCCGAACCTGGCTCGCCAATAAGCAAAACATTGTTTTCTCCGCTTCGGGAAAGAATTCTTTCAATGGCATAAATTTCTTTTTTATGACCGATGAGATTAATTGATAAATCTTCTTTTTTGATAATTTCAGTGACTTCAACGCTATAATGATCCAAGTTGACGGTATAGCCGGCTGCCCAGCGTTTGCCCACTCCCCTTCTGCGCAATAAATTCTCCAAGAGCCAGAATTGTTTTCTTTTTAATATTTCGTGTTCAGTATAATCTTCCCAGATTGCCATGTGGTCAACATCCTCAAAAGTCATTTCTGAAGCAGATAAAATATTTCTGAAATTATCATTTCCTTCGGCCGCAGCAACCAAGAAATCTCTTGCTTCAATGGTTCTATGGAAACTGGAAATAGCCAAGACAGCAGCATTTTTCAAAATTGACATGAATTTCTGCTCGTCATCGCCTGGTTCAATTGTTTGCTTGATTTCTATTTTTAATTTTTCCCTGAATAAATCCTGGTCTAAGCCGAGATTATTAAAAATATATTTGCCTTTAGCATCTCCCCAAAAATAATACACGACCGCAAAAGTATTCAGTCCTCTCTTTTTCTTTTGGCAGAATTTTAACGCCCGGACAATTGCCCTGGCCACACGGAAATCCAGATATTGCGCTAAATTAACATCTTTTACTTTTTCTACTGAAAGCCGATTAGCCAGAGACGATTTTATTAAAAAATTCTGGCGCAAAGCATCAACAAAGGCCAAGTAAATCGAAAAAATAACAAAAAAGCAGATAAGAATTATAAACAAGGCAAAACTTTGCTGCGAAGACAATTCCAAAAATCCCGACTTTAAAAACCCAGCAAGAAAAACCAAAGCAAGAAGAATAAAAATAATATTCAGAATTTTTATAATTTTTGGCGGGAAAACTCTTTCCAACTGGATTGCCCGATACATTAGATTTCTTTTTTCTAAATCAAACATATTTGTTCCGATACAAATCTACAAATGGTATACGAATGCTACAAATCTTAATTAAGAATTCTTTTTGGTTTTATATAAGAATCTCTAAAATTCACAATTAACCCTAATCGCAACTTAGCGGCTCCAAGATATCTTTTCATCTGATAATAATCTTCTCTTAAAATAAACTTTTTCGCCTTTAAATCAATTATGATTTTATCATCTATTAAAAAATCTACTTTATTCCCCTTGATTTCATAATCGTCATTATGAATTGGCACCTCTTTTTCTCTCTCGTATTTTATATTGTCTTTTTTAAATTTAATCTCAAGTAAATCAGCATACTGTCTTTCTTTACAAAATCTGCCTAATTCGTTATGTACATCAAAGAATAGACCCGTTAATTTATAAGAAACATCTGGATAAATAATTTTCACATTTTTTCTCATTTGTAGATTCGTATAAAAATTCGTTGATTCGTATCGGGGCTACAGTGCTAAATTTAAATTATAAGCACTGCAGCAAAAATTAAAAGCCCCAGTAGAACTAGAGGCATGACCAGCCAAAGCGCGAAAAATATCGCTCCGACAACAGTTACTAAAATTAAAAATACAATACCAACTAAAATTGTAATCAATCTCACCAAAAATCCCAAACCGCGGGAAATTAGATTAAAGGCTAGGTAATCAAGAAATTTTTTAATATCCAATCCTCTCGGTTTACGGGTAATGTCTCTTTTCCAAGGCGCGAATAATGTTTTTAAAAGTAAGGGAATGGAAAAATAATTCAGAGCAAAAATAACAAAATTCCTCCAAGCATCTAAAACGTTCCCAGCCGCTTCGCCATAATACCATTTCCAAAACACCAACAAAATAGCCATATGCTTATATTATACAATATTTCAAAAGAAATAAAAAATTGCGCATGCATGGAATTGAACCATGGACCCCTTCAATGTGAATGAAGTGCTCTACCGCTGAGCTACATGCGCGAACTTACCACAAATTCAACTTGTTTATTAAAACGTCGCTGTTCTCGGAAATTAAATCGCGAACAAAACGGTCATACATGTCATAACGGTAATTGAATTCTTTTGACGACATCAAGACGCATTTCAATTCCTTGCCCACCTCGGCTTCCAAATCTTTTAAGAATACTGAAAACTTTCTTTGGTTTATTTTGTCCCCCACAGCCAATAAATCTGCATCTGTACTATCGTCCCCTTTAAAAATTCCTGCCAGAACCAAAAGTTTTATATTTCCGGTTTTCCTGATATTTTCTATTAATTCCCCCTTTGAAGAAATGGTTGATTTTAAAACCAAATCCTTCAGTTCATTAAGAAAATCAAAGTTGGGATTAAGATAAAAAACCCTTTTTCCTTGCGCAGTTTTTTTCCTAATTAAATCAATCTTTTCCAATTTTTTCATTTCCTGACGCAAAGCAAAAGGATTCGTTCTTAACATCTTTAAAATATCCCTTAACTGGAAATTATCACTAACATTCCTTAAAAAGAATTTCATCAGCTTTACCTTGGCCTGGGATTCGAATAATTGTTCCAAAATCCCTTTTCCAATATAAACTCTTGCTGTCTTTGCAGCCTTTCTGCGCTTTTTTATAGTTCTTTGTTTTTTTACTGTTCTTTTCCTTCGTTTCAAAACTTTCTTCGGCTTTCTGACCGCTCCTTTCTTTCTTTTCACCTGTTTTCTGATTTTTTTGCGCTTTTTGTGTCTTCCCGAAAAAAGCTTCGCATTTTGACGGGCTCTCCCACTTAGCCGCTTTGCGGCTTTGCGGCGGGTTTTCTTTCTTTTCTTCATATATCCCATAATACCTCTTTGCTTTAAATTTGTAAACCCTATAGATCGAGAATTCACTACAGATTTGATTTGAAGATTATATTTTGATATAATCAATTTATGGATAAAACCATAGAAGAGACATTGGAAGAAAAAATCAAACGCAGAGAAAAAAGGAAAAAACCGAAAATGAGGGTTTCGGGTAAAAGGGTATTCCAATTAAAAAAATTAATAAATAAATAATATGCGCTTTATTACCAAGCTTATTTTACAAATTCTGGCAAATGCTTTGGCAATATTCATTGCTGTCAGATATGTTCACGGTGCCAGCTTTGGCATAGGTTTTACAGGCGATTTGATGGATTATTTAATAGTCGGCCTGATTTTAGCTCTTGCGAATACCTTCGCCAGACCAATTTTAAAAATCGTCTCCGCTCCTCTGATTTTCATTACTATGGGATTATTCTTGATTGTGATAAATGCCATCATTCTTTTTGCAGTTGATTGGTTTGTTGAGGCATTGACGATTACCGGATTCATGGGATATTTCTGGGGCATAATCATAATTTCTATAGTTAATGCGGTTATCGTCGGCGGATTCAAAAAAAAAACAAAAAATTAAGAGTTGAGTAAAAATAAATATAATATGGATAAAATATTAAATATAGTCCAAATAGTTATTGCTGTTTTGTTAAGTATTTTAATTCTGATTCAGCAGCGAGGCACTGGCCTTTCGTCCGCATTCGGCGGCGAAGGAGGCGTCTACTTCAAAAAAAGAGGCGCGGAGAAAGTGATTTTCATCGCCACGATTATCATGGCAATACTTTTTATATTGAGCGCAATCTTAAGAATGGTGATTGTAAAATGATTAAATTTCCAACTTTACACCAATGGCAAAAACTTTCGGGTGTTCTTAATAAAAAAGAACGTTATTTTATAATTGGGTTCCTAATTCTGATAATTACTTCTCTTTTCGGCTGGGTAATAGTGCATAAAATCCAGACCACAACAATAGCCCCTAATTTTGGTGGTAGTTTTTCCGAAGGAATTGTCGGAAACCCGCAATACCTTAATCCCGTCCTAAGCCAAGCCAATGATTCTGACAGGGATGTTGCGGAACTAATTTTCTCGGGACTGACCCATTATAACAGCAAAGGAGAAATAGTCCCCGACCTTGCGGAAAAATACAATATTGGCGACAATGGTAAAACCTATGAATTCTTTTTAAAAAAAGACCTTAAATGGCACGATGGCGAACCATTTACAGCAGATGATATTATTTTTACAATCAACCGCATCCAGAATCCTGACTTCCGCAGTCCATTAAGAGTAAACTGGATTGGAATTGAAACGGAAAAAATTGACGATTTCACAATTCGCTTCAAAATGAAAACCGCATATGCTTCTTTTTTGACGAATACTACCACTGGTATAATTGCTAAGCATATTTGGGAAAAAATCCAGCCAGTAAATTTCTCTTCGGCCTTGGAAAATCTTGAGCCAATCGGAACCGGACCATATAAACTAGACAAAATCGAAAAAGACAAAGAAGGATTTGTAACATACATTGGATTAGAAGCATTCGGTGATTATAAATCCGGCAGGAGACCGTTTATAGAAAAAATAAATCTGTATTTTTATCCGGATGAAGAGAGCGCAATTAAAGCATATAATCGTGGAAAAATCGATAATTTGAGTTTAATTTCGATTAAAAATAAATCTTTGTTAAAAGGCGAGAATAGATCGAACATAAGAAAGTTGAAACTCCCCAGATATTTTTCCGTTTTCTTCAATCAAAGCAAAAGCACCGTTCTTTCCGATAAAACCGTCCGCCTTGCCCTAAATTATGCCACTAATAAAAAGCAGATTATTGAAGATGTATTAGAAGGCGAAGGAGACCCGGTTGACTCACCTATCCCAAATGGGGTTTGGGGACATGCCGATGATTTAAAAATTTACGATTTCGCGCAAGAGCATGCGAATAATATTTTGGAAGCAGCCGGATGGAAAGACGAAGACAATGACGGAGTTCGGGAAAAAAATGGAGAAAAATTGGAAATTGAATTAGTAACCACGGAATTAAAAGAGCTCCAACAAGTGGCAAATATTCTACAGGAGCAGTGGTCAAAAATTGGAGCTAAAACTAATGTTAAAATCATAGATATCGGCGAAATCCAACAGAACTATATCAGGCCACGCGAATATCAGGCATTATTATTCGGCGAAGTTTTGGGACTAGACCCGGACCCATACAGCTTCTGGTACTCAACCCAGAAAAAAGACCCGGGACTGAATCTGTCTTTGTATGATAATAAAAAAGTTGACGATTTATTGAAAGATGGCAGACAGATTCTGGAAAAAGATTTAAGATTAAAGAAATACAAAGATTTCCAGCAGTTGGTTATTGATGATGCGCCAGTTGTGTTTCTTTACAATTCGTATCAGATTTATCTGACTTCCAAAAAAATCAAGGGTTTTGAAAACGAAAACATTGTCCTGCCCTCAAAAAGATTTGCAGACATAGAAAAGTGGTACATAAAGACGCAAAGGGTAAAAAAATAGAAATGAATCTCAATAAATTAGAACCAGATATTAGATATTTAGAAGATATGCAAAGCGTACTCTACGATAGGAAATGGTTGAAAACAGCTCCGAACATGGAGCTGTATTATATGTATCGCGATTTTATTGAAACTGAAAATGATTTTATGAGAGTAATTAAACATGATTTGCGCTATGACATTACAATTTTAAAACCAGTCCGATTGGGCAAAGAATTCAATAAAACCATGGGTCACGACCATCCCATTGTTCCCGGAACAGACATCACCTATCCCGAATTATATGAAGTATTGGAAGGCAAGGCAGTTTTCATCTTGCAAGATTCAGAAGAAAACAAAATAAAAGATATTATTGCAATTAAAGCTAAAAAAGGAGACAAAATTATTGTTCCACCGAATTGCGAGCATCTAATTATTAATATCGGAAAAAAAGATTTAAAAACATGTAATTGGATTTCTCGCTCTTTTTCCACACATATTTACAAACCATTTAAAATGAAGCATGGATTCGGTTATTATGCATTAAAAGGATTGTTCGGAATAAAATGGGTTAAGAATTTAAATTATGAATCAGTTCCCTCTTTAAAATTTGAGAAGCCGAATAAATTCTATAATTTCAAAATCTCTAAAGACCAACCGAGTTATAGGCTGGTTAATAATTTGGATAAGCTTGATTTTTTAAAATCTCCGCAGAGATATAAATGGAATTAGCCGATGTGGTGAAACCGGTAGACACGCAGCGTTCAGGGCGCTGTGAGCGTAAGCTCATGAGAGTTCGAATCTCTCCATCGGCACTAAGCCCGCTCTCGACACTTTTATAAAATAATTGAATATTGTATAATTTATTTATGATAAACTATGATGATTTTCAAAAATTAGATATACGCATTGGAACGATTTTGGAAGCAGAAAAAATTGAAAATGCTGATAAATTATTAAAGTTAAAAGTAGACTTAGGTCCCTCGAGTACTTCAGGACAACCAGAACTGCGTGTTCTGGTTGCAGGAATCGCAGAATCTTACAAACCGCAATCCTTGATTAATAAACAGATTCCTATTTTAATTAATTTAGAACCACGCACTTTGCGCGGAGTTGAAAGCCAGGGAATGATTCTGGCATGCGTTGTTAATAAAAAAGCTATCTTATTAAAACCAATTAAAAAGGTTCCAAATGGAACTAAAATAAAATAAAATTTATGCGAATATTCAGCGGAATACAACCAACTGGAGAATTACATATCGGAAATTATTTAGCGGTGATTAAACAATGGGTTAATTTACAAAAAAAAGCAAAATGCGTTTTTTCTGTTGTTGATTTGCATGCAATTACCATTCTATATAATCCAAAGCAAATGCAGAAAAATATCCTTTCCGTGACAATGGACTATTTGGCAGCAGGAATAGATTTTAAGAAAAATATTATTTTTGTCCAATCGCATATCAAGGAACATTCCGAATTGGCATGGCTCTTGGAAACCATCACTCCAATGGGCGAGTTGCAGAGAATGACCCAATTTAAAGAAAAATCAGAACAAAATAAAACGAATATTAACGCAGGGCTTTTTTCTTATCCTGTGTTGATGGCAGCTGATATTTTATTATACAAGGCTGACACTGTGCCGGTTGGCGAAGACCAACAACAGCACGTGGAATTAAGCAGAACTTTGGCAAGAAAATTCAACAACAAATTTGGGAAAATCTTTCCCGAACCAAAAACGCAACTCCCTGAATTCGGCGCAAGAATAATGTCGCTAGTTGACCCGTCGCAAAAAATGAGTAAATCAATTCCGCAGGGATGCGTTTTCCTTTCCGATAAGCCGGAAATAATCAGGCAGAAAATAAGAGCTGCGGTCACGGACTCCGACAAAGAAGTGAAATTCGACGAAAAAAACAAACCAGCAATTTCTAATCTGCTTACTATTTATCACCTTTTCTCTAATAAATCCATCTCTGATATTGAAAAGAGATATCAAAACAAAGGCCCCGCCTTCGCCGAGGCTTCGGCGGGCAAGTATGCGGAATTTAAAAAAGATTTAGCGGAAATAGTGGTTAATGGATTAAAAAAATTCCAAGAAAAAAGAAAACAGCTTGAAAAAAATCCCCAGCAGATTAAAAAAATTCTTGCTGACGGAGCAAGAAAAGCGCAAAAAATCGCAACCCAAACAATGAAAGAAATTAAGGTAAAAATGGGGTTAATTCCTTAATTTTTTCCTTTAATAGTTCCTTTGTATCCGCTTCAATTGTCAAACGCATCACTTGTTCGGTATTTGAAGCGCGGAGATTAAACCACCAATTGTCATATTCCACAGTCAATCCGTCAAAATGAGAAATCTTACCAGTTCGTCCGAAAGAGCGGATTTTTTTAAACAAACTTGCCTGCGTTGTATTTTTAATTTTGATTTTTATTTCTTCCTTGTAATATTTTTCGAATTGATTTGTTAAATCCGCCAAAGACATTTTGGTCTGGGACATAATTTCCAAAATCTTCAGAAACACGACAAGCGGAGAGTCGACACAATATATATTTTTGAAATAATAATGGCCCGACGGCTCACAACCAAATACGGCTTCTTCTTTGGCCATTGATTCCTCTACATGGCTATGACCTACTTTTGAACAAATCGCTTCATTCCCACTGCTTTCTGCTTCTTTTTTTATAATCTTGCTGCTCGCGGCAGTATAAATAATTTTTCCGCTATTGCCAAAATAATAACGGATTAAAATTGCGGCAATCAAATCAGGGTCAATTTCCCCCCTTTTTTTATCTATAAATAATAATCTGTCGCCGTCCCTGTCAAAAACAACTCCCAAATCAGCATCTTTAGGCAAGATTTTTTTCTGGGTCAATTTTATCGGTAACTTAGAAGCCAATTTAGATACAACTTCTTTTGCTGTTCCATTGCTTGTATCAATATTAATTCTGAATTTATTTATGCTCTCAGGATGACAAAAACTTAGTATATTATCAATATAATCATCAAGCATGTCTTTTTTGATAATTGAACCACTTTTCCCAGAATCCCCTGCTAATTGCCCGGATTTCACAATTTTTTTTATTTTATCTAGGTCATTTTTATCTGCCGGCTCTGCGCCTTTTTTGACGATTTTAAAACCATTGTATTTTAAGGGATTATGCGAAGCAGTAACCATTATCCCACCATCCGAATTTAATTTAACAACAGCATAATAAAACATCGGCGTGGTTGTTAAGCCAATGTCTATAATATCAACACCTTTTGCGCTGATTCCTTCGCAAATTGCCTTAAATAATCCCCTTGACGAAGGACGATTATCCCGACCAATAACCAAATTTTTGATTTTTCCTGTTTTTACGAATGCTCTAACAATCTTATCTGCAATTTTCCCATTAACCTCGTCTGGATAAACTCCCCTGATATCATATGCCTTGAAAATTTTATCAATCCTGTTCATATTGTTTAATTGTAGCATAGATTTGACTTTTTTTATTTTTTTGATAAGATATATACATGGAGAGCGAAGTAAAACAATATGAATTAATTTGTATTTTAGAGCCTCATTTAGAAGAGGCTGATTTAGATAATTTCAAGCAATCATTTGAGAAGATTGTGAGCGACAACAATGGCCGGATTATCCATTTTATGGACTCAAAAAAATGCAACCTTATTTACCCTATTAACAAACAGAAACAAGGTATTTATCTCGTATCTCATATTTCACTGGAGCCGAAAAACATTGCCAATATTTCTAATGAACTAAAAACAAATAAAAATGTTTTAAGGAGTTTAATCACTATTTTGGAAACCCCGTCAGAGCCAATAACCGAAAAGCCGAGAAAGATTATAAAAAAATACGCCACCAACGCAAAACGCAGACAGGCGGGCCCGCCCGCTTCGCAGCGAGACGAGCCACGATCCGAAAGTTCGAGTAAAGATGATAAAATAAAACTAGAAGAAATCGATAAAAAATTAGACGAATTGGTAGGTCTATAACCCGATACCAATCAACGAATCACATCCGAATCTACAAATCTAAAAATATTCGTAGCATTCGTATCATATTTGTAAATTAGTATCGAAAAAATATATGAATTTAAATAAAGCTTTTTTAATCGGCAATTTAACCAGGGATCCGGAATCAAGAACTCTTCCCAGCGGGCAAAGCGTATCAAGTTTCGGATTAGCAACAAATAGAATGTGGACTGATTCTGAAAGCAAAGAAAAAAAACAGCAAGTTGAATTCCATAATGTCGTGGCTTTCGGCAAATTAGCTGAAATCTGCAACCAATATCTTAAAAAGGGTTCATTGACTATGATTGAAGGCAGAATCCAGACCCGCAACTGGCAAGGACAGAACGGTGAAACAAAATACAAAACCGAGATTATTGCTGAAAGGTTGCAGATGGGACCAAGAAAAGACAGCCAAGTAGGAGGAAGAGGAAAAGAAGGTTCAGAAACAGAGCCAACGGAACAACTTGATGAAATACAGGTCGAAGAAGAAAGTCCGGCTGATGAAATTAAAACTGAGGATATACCATTTTAATTATGCACAGAAATTGTTATTTTTGCAAAAATAATATCGCAGAAATTGATTACAAAGACGCAGATATGCTGTCGAGGTATTTGGACCCTCTGAAAAAAATAAAGTCACCGCGATATACAGGGACATGCGCAACACACCAACGCAAACTCTCTAAAGCCATCAAACGCGCCAGAATAATAGGATTGATATAAGATAAATTCTTACGGATTTTAAAAGAACGATAATCCGATTATCGTTCTTTTTGTTTTAACTTTAAAATTTTATCAACGTTCACTCATCTCACGATCGTAGCTTTTCCTCCGATGCCTTTTTGATATCAGAAAGGATTTGTTTGGCAATTGGCTTGTTTTGTTTCAAAAATTCTCTGGCTTTTTCCAATCCCACGCCGAGTTTTTCACTGCCAAAACTTAAGGTTGATGCTGTTTTTTTGACCACCCCGTACTTTAATCCCGTATTAATCAAATCCGCCTCATAGGAAATTCCTTCATTAAACATAATATCAAATTCAGCTGATTGGAATGGAGCTGCAACTTTATTTTTTACAACCTTTACTTTTACCCTATTACCGATTGATTCCTCTCCCCTCTTAATTTGGGCGATTCTTTTTAATTCTACTCTTACCGAAGAATAAAACTTTAATGCCTTGCCACCAGGAGTTGTTTCCGGATTGCCGAACATCATTCCAATTTTCATCCTAATTTGATTTATAAAAATAACAATACAATTCGCTTTGGCGATTACAGAATTTAACTTTCTCATTGCCTGAGACATCAACCGCGCTTGCAAACCAATAAATTGGTCCCCTATCTCGCCTTCAATTTCCGCCTGGGGCGTTAAAGCAGCAACAGAATCAACAATTATCACATCAACGGTTCCGGACTTAACCAATGATTCCACAATCTGTAATGCCTGCTCCCCTGAATCCGGCTGGGATATAAGAAGGTCATCAATCTTTACCCCAATGCGCTTCGCATATTCCGGGTCCAATGCGTGCTCTGCGTCAATAAAAGCAGCCATACCGCCTTTTTTCTGCGCCTCAGCCACCATATGCAAAGCCAGAGTGGTTTTACCAGAGCTTTCAGCGCCAAAAACCTCAATGATTCTTCCTCTCGGCATTCCACCTACCCCAAGAGCAAGATCAAGTGACGGCGAGCCCGTAGAAATCACATCCACGTCAACTTTTCTCGCTTCACCAAGTTTCATAATCGAACCTTCTCCGAATCTCTGCTTCAGGTCATTGACAGTTTCTTCCAAGATTTTTGATTTGTTATCAACTTCATTTTTCTTATTTGTTTTCATTTGTTTTTTCATAAATTATTCTTCTTATTACTGTATTAATTTTATTAAAACGATTTTTGGATTCTATTTTGATTGTATTCACGCCGTCAATAAGATTAATTTCTACTTTAAAATTTCCTTCGCGGTCCAGATATGTTTCTTGTCCATCAATCAATAAATATGCTGTTGAATCGGTTTTGCCGATAATCTCGAAAGTCTTCTGGGTTATTGATATGTCGGCTGGCGGCTGGAATACTTCCAGCTTTGGCGCTTTGATTAAAAAACAAATTTCACGATAAAAATACCACGCCACAAAAATCAAGAAAATTGTAAAAACAATTAAAGCAATTCTTTTCGGCGTAATTATCCAAATTTTGCTTCCTTTAATCGGCTGCAAAGGGCTGTCTTTAATTTCAATCTTCATTTTCCTCATATTTAAAACTCATCTTCTTTGGGTTCAGATTCTTTCAGCTTTTCTTCATCTTCCTCAATTTCCTCTTCTATTTCTTCTTTTTCTTCCTCATTTATGTTTTCTTCAACAACTTCATCTAAATCGCTTAATGGTTCTCTCGACTCCGCTCGGGATAAATCTTCTTTTCCTATTAAAACATCTCTTGGCTTGGCTCCGTCTGCAGGACCGACAATCCCCTGCATTTCTAGCATGTCCAATAAACTTGCCGCGCGCGCATAACCGATTCTAAACATTCTTTGTAAATATGATGCTGAGGCCTTGCCAGTTTTAATTACCATATCTTTTGCCTCATCTAACAACGGGTCATCCAATGCTAATCCACTGCTACCCATTACTCCTTTTTCTTCCGGCGCTTTAGTGATTTCTTCCTCATACTCAACCTCACCAGCTTCCTTTTTTAGAAATTTAACCACGCGCTGGACTTCTTTTTCAGAAACATAAACACCCTGAATTCTGCGTGGCTTGCCCACATCACCTGCCATAAACAACATATCGCCATTGCCGAGCAATCTCTCGGCTCCAGACGTATCCAAAATAGTTCGAGAATCAACATTTGAAGCAACCTGGAAAGCAAGTCTACAAGTAATATTTGCTTTAATCAAACCAGTAATGACTTCAACAGACGGGCGCTGAGTAGATAAGACCAAATGAATGCCCACAGCGCGCGACATTTGCGCTAAACGCACAATCGAACCTTCAACTTCTTTACCATAAGCAGCCATAATGTCAGCAAGTTCATCAACAATAATTACAATAAACGGCAGAATATCAGCCGGAGATTTTTTCACAATTTTCTCATTATAAGAAGCCAAATCTCTTGCTCCTATACTGGATAAAAGCTTATACCTCTCCTCCATTTCTTTAATCGCCCATTTAAAAGCATTGATGGTCTTATTCGTATCAACAATAACCGGAGTTAATAAATGAGGGATACCATTATATAAAGGAAGCTCAACTCGTTTCGGGTCAATCATAATAAATTTTAATTCCCAAGGTGACTTTTGATAAAGCAAGCTGCTGATAATTGTATTGATGCAAACGCTTTTTCCGGTTCCTGTTGCTCCGGCAATCAACATATGCGGCATTTTAATAAGATTTGCCCAGACAGATTCACCCGCAACATCGCGACCTAAAGCAAGATTAAGATTGTGGCCATTTTTCTTATAATTGTATTCGTCCATCATATTCCTCAAACGGACTAAAGTTGCGCTCTTGTTCGGAATTTCAATGCCAACCAAGGAACGTCCGGGAATCGGCGCTTCAATCCTAATAGGATGAGCTGCCAAAGATAAAGAAATATCGCGGTGCAAAGTAGTAATTTTTGAAAGCTTTACCCCGCCCGCGGGTCTTAAGGTATATTGAGTAACGGTTGGACCAACATTAACTTCTGCCATTTCCACTGGAATACCGAAATTATTCAATGTTTTTTCAATAATACTCTGATTAAGTTTTATATCCCCGCTCGCCGGGCATCCTCTATCCTCTTCCAGTAAATCCAAGGGCGGAAAAGTATAATCCTTGATATTTGTAGGAGTTGTGGCTAATAATTCTTCCCTATTTCCTTCTTCCGATTCTTTTACATCAAGCTTTTGCTTAGAAAATATATTTTTCACCAAACTGGCAACCTTCTTTTCTGACTGGTCAAAACCGATTCCTTTGATTTCCTTAGAAAGTTTTTCTGCAATTACTTCTTCCTCTTCTTTCTCTTCTTTTGGGGCCCTTTTTAAAGGAATATTAAAAGCAATAAGCACGGAAATAAAAAGCCCGGCTGCAAAAACAACCAAACTCGCCCACTTACCAATAAGTTTTAAAAATGGCCAAGAAAAAATATATCCGAGCCAGCCGGCAATACGAGTATCATTCGGAAAAAATATCTGAATAATCGCCAGAAAACAAAGAATAAAAAGAAGTATTCCTAATAAAGTTGAAAGATAAACATTTTTGTGAATCTCTTTTAAAATTGCGATACCTGCAGAGACAAAAGCCAATGGCACCAACCACAGGCATTTACCAAAAATAAACCTTGAACCATCAAGCAGATACTTACCCAACACCCCACTGGCTGACTGGAAACTTAAAACAAAAAGTACTGCTAGAGTGAAAAGCACAACCACGATTACACCGTGTTTGGTTTCGGGGCTGATATTCAAATAAACCTTCTTTTTTTCTCTATATTCTTTCTTGTATTTCTTGCGCTTTCTTTTCGACATATGTTTATATTATAGCACAAATTTTTTGTAAACAAAAAAGCGGAGAGACAATGCTCTCCGCCCACGAACCTATCTCCAATTAGGAGATCCTATTCTTATTACCCCAATTACAACAATTGCCAGGGAACAAGCGACATAAAAAGGCCAAAGATAAAACAAAACTATTAAAATAACAAAATCTCGTATGAGTCCCTTTTTGTTTCGCTTTAACGAAATTTTTAAATTATTCCACGAGTTTTTAAAGTTCATTCTTTCCTCCTTTAATTTTATAGAACTAATATTAATAATAGCACAGGAACACAATAATTGTCAAGTAGTTGTATTGTGAATTCAATCTACAAGTGCAACACTTGGTATATTAATACTAATATTAAACTTGTTTAATTCTTTTGAAAATACTTCTAAAGGAGTTAACCATCCAAACCGTTTTCTCGGTCGATCAT